>Ga0325405_1008140_pt1 | contig 10461 bp, 9 predicted proteins | sample PopdelMetagenome_21_FD_205663 | JGI IMG/M metagenome (GOLD analysis project Ga0325405, IMG submission 205663) | Populus deltoides microbial communities from Bellville, Georgia, United States - Xylem-Control-R2 | ecosystem: Host-associated > Plants > Phyllosphere > Stem > Wood/Secondary xylem...
CAATACGTACAGTCCAGGCAGTAGAGGGAGTTATGGCTATTGCCAGGAGAAGGAAAATTGCTTTGACGTGGAGGGAACCCATTGCCTTGGCACAATAAACTTTTTTCTTTAATTTATCCCCTTCAGCATGGTGAAGAGAGCTAGAGAACCATTGATCTCTTCTTGGGCAAATTACTACAAACAAGCAAATGCATGCATATGTATATAATTACCAAGCACTGTTATGCGTTAACACTGCCATTTCGGTTTTGCTTGATTAATGGCCAATTAATTCTCTTTCTGTTTTTTTTTTTGGCAATATTTAATATTTTTTTCTTTTCTTTACTGGCAATAAGTTTCCACATATTATCGGGTTTTTTTTTTTTTTTTTTTATCTCAACATGATTAGTGTATTAATTAAATCTTATTTATTCTACAAGTTTGTACTTTATTGAAATTATTATCATGTGGCCTTCTTGAAATATAGCATGAAAATATAACAATATTAAAAGAAATCATAACAATATTTAAAATTTATATATTATTTATTAAGTCAAAAGGTATCAAATAAACTAAAACATTATAAATGGTTATATATTAATTAATTTGGAGGAAGTATTGGAATCGGTATTAGTCAATAACAAAGCATTTCAGTGAAAATATAATTGTTTCTAATGTTTTTTCTTAGATGCAAATTCTTATCATTCACTTTTTAATTTTTTTTTTGAATTTTACATGGTAGCAAGAACAAGCTATATTTTTATTGATGGAATTACTTATTGCTTGTATAAAAAAAATTACCTGTAATTTTATAATTTTACCATTAAAGTTTATGTTGTGTTTTTTCATATACTTGAATTGAATGCATGAATTAAGAGTTGATTTTGACCACGAATTCATTTAGACTATTTAAGTATGTTAGGATTCATGAATATGAATGTGTCGATTCATCTAATCCAGAGGGCACAATAAGAATTCTACAATTATGATGTCTCCCTCCTGTATATAATTCTTTTTCCAATTACTGTTATATAACATATTTTTATATAAAATTCTTAAAAATAATTATTTGTGGTAGGTATTATTCTTGAAGGAAGTCTAATTATTTAAATTCAATACTTAAAGATCTAGTAATCAATTTCTATATATATAAAAAGGTTAAGTATAATTTTTTTTTAAATTATTTTGAGTAAAGTTTAGTGGTGTTTAGAAAGTAATCAGTGATATATTATTAATTATTTTATTTTTGATATTACACCTGGAATCTTTAAAATTAAAGGAAAAATTGGAATATTTTTCTATTTTATATGTAATATTTTTTTTATTCTTTACAAAAGAAAGTTAAAAATATTAGAATTTTTTTTGTTTGATTGCTTTCTTGTTAACGGGTTTGTTTAGCTGTTTTTTTCATGTATTTTTGTGATGGGAGTGCATATATTTTTTAAATTTGCTTTATTGAAGTTTTCCACGTAGCTATATATTAACAAGTATATGCCATGTCTCAACTCACAAATAGGACCAGAATTAAAGAAGAGACATTCAATTGTAAAAATCAATTAAGTTTGGATACTGAAAGTCACATTACCATAGGTTTTTGGAATCCGGCCGTTATTCACAATTGATAAAATTATCATTACAATTAAAAAAATTGAGGTGGAAAATATTGTTAATATGAATAGTAACCACCTCAACTTTTTTAATTCCATTCACATCCTTCTTCTTCTTCTTCTTCTTCTTCTTTTATGATTGTGTCTCCCGGCGTGGGATTTTTTCTCATGCGGATATTCTTACTTTTTTTTTTTTTTAATTGGATCTTCCCGGTGTTGGGAAACAAATCCAATGCTCGGTTGATATTGGTTTGGCAAATTCAAATTCAATTTTATTGTTTTTCTTTACTAAATCCTTGAGTTATTGGCTAAATTAACACATATTAATTATTCTTGAGTTGAAAAACTTTTATTCTGAAGAACATCTCCATGAGCTGCATGCATGGTTACCTCTTTGGTTGCCATCTAAGATACAGAATTTCATCAATGTAGTCGTTTTTAAATGCATCCCCCCCGGGATCTCTTATCTTTAAGTAAATCCCGTCATCTCTTACTACCCAGACGGCTTTCTCGTTCACAGTCCAGGTGGACAGATGGTCAATGCCGCCATGCTTCTTGGCATCCCCACTCGGCCAGAACACGTCGAAGGAAGCTTGAGATTTTCTGTCCTTCGACATGTAGCACCAGAATAATGTGGTCCTGAACAAGTTTACCCCGAAACTAAACTTGAATTCATCCCTGTGCTTGATATATTGGGGGCCAAGATCGTCGTCTCCAGACCTGCAGTGCGCAAACAACACCTTCTTGTGGCTCAGTCGATTTAGAATACGTACAGTCCAGGCAGTAGAGGGAGTTATGGCTATTGCCAGGAGAAGGAAAATTGCTTTGATGTGGAGGGAACCCATTGCCTTAGCACATTAAACTTTTTTCTTTCCTTTTTCTTTAATTTGGGAACTACAGAAAGTGAATCTGCTGATTCCTCCTTGAACGAATTAATACAAAGAAATGCATGCATGCATCTTTATATATATATATATATAATCACAAGCATTGTTATGCGTTAAAAATGTCGTTTCGGTTGATTAATAGCCATTTAATTCTCTCTGTTTTTTTTTGGGGGGGGAAATATTTAATGTTTCTTTTCTTTTCTTTATTGGCAATAAGTTTCTACGATCTCAACATGAGTGGTTTATTAATTAATTGTATTTTATTCAGTACAATAAAATTATATTTTATTGAAATCATTATTATGTGGCCAAGGATGGTTTTGTCGATGTACGTACATACTTTAATTGAATACATGCATGATTCGATTGCCAAAATTTTGTATTTAATTTAATTCTCAATGATTTAATTAAGAGCATTTGACCACGAGTACATTTAGAATATTAATGAAGTATGTTTGGATTGATGAACACGAAAAGGTGTTCGAATCATCTAATCTAGAGGGAAGAGTCAGGATATATTCTACAATATATCATGATGACTCGTTAATGTGAGCCAAGTTATTTAAAATCTAATTTTAATTATTATATAAATTTATTTCAATATTTTTTTATTTATTGTAAGAATATATTTTAAATTACTTCTGTTATAACAATACAATTTTTTAGCATCATGCATATCAACAAGTTTATTTTATTTGTTCGAGACATTAACATGTGAATAATTATAATTAATTAATATATTAAATGAAGTGATAATTAATATTTTAACACGTACTGATTTGTTTTTTTTTTAAAAAAATAAATTAACTTTTGAACACTTAAAACCATATCTCGTTTTTTTTTTTTTTCTTTTCATAGGAGACCATGCAACCGAGTAAAAAAACTAAAAATTATTTATGTTGTGTTGCCTCAGCTTCCGCAAACCCGGGTCAGAGAAACATAGGCGTGCCACGTGACAAATACGGTCCGTACAAAAGCCTCGACATGTCTTCCACACTGGTCTGGCCAGAGACAAGATTCCTCCGCTGGACACGCAAAAAGCCCAGAGAAAGCAAAGCAAGGCACCATATTCATGGTTAATACCAATCAACAAGTCAAAAAAGCAAAGCAAAGAATCCCCAGATTCTGCAGCTATATAAGCTGTTCTATGTTTTCCATCTTTCTTTCTCAAACCATAATTAAGACAACATATAGGTACAGGAGTACGTAATACTACTTTGTTATTGTTATTAATTTCTCAGAGAGTGGTGTACGTACGTTGACGAGGAGGATGGCTTCAGGGGAGGTGTCTCGAGAGACGCAGATGTCCATTGAAGCTACGTCTATGTTTCCTGGCTTTAGGTTTTCACCAACAGATGTAGAGTTGATTTCTTATTATCTGAAAAGGAAGATTGAGGGAGCTGAGAAATGTGTTGAAGTTATTTCTGAGATTGAAATTTGTAAACACGAGCCTTGGGATTTGCCAGGTTTTTAATTTCCACACTTTACCACTATTCTTTTCTTAAATAAAAAAGAAAAAAGAAAATTAAGGTTAGTTCTTTCTGTATTCCTTTATTAGATTAAAAAAAATCCCAAAATGAAATTCTTTCTTTTAATTTAAATCAAAATGAAGTTTCGATTGGACAAATTAATCTGTTTTACTTTATCGAACCTATAATCTGACCAAATTATAGACGAGTTGTATTTAATAATTTTGTATTTTATACCTCCTTGATTTAAAAAAGTTTCGATTGGACAGATTAATCTGTTTTACTTTATCAAACCCATAACTTGACCAGATTATAGACGAGTTGTATTTAATAATTTTGTATTTTATACCTCCTTGATCATTATTTTTATTTTAAAAGTATTCAAAAATCGAAATTAAGTTTTGATTGATGCATTCAGGAAAATTTATAAATATTTTCATACTTCGTTCCAAGATTTGATGTCATTTCTTATGGTGTTAAAAGTTGAGTTCCGTTGAATGAAAGGATTTTATTTTACTTTTTTGGTATTTTGCACATGATACATGAACTGCATCCGTCTATGTTCGTACTGTGTAATCATGTCCTTCGTCAAATAGTAAGCATGATAAATCATGTTAAGATAGAATAGTAAAGTAACCATTATTATTATTATTATTATTTAGGCGCTGATTAATTCTGATTATTTTAAACCAGCGAAATCTGTCATCCAATCGGAGAATGAGTGGTTCTTCTTTTCGGCTCGTGGAAGAAAATACCCGAATGGGTCACAAAGTAAGAGGGCAACTGAACTTGGTTACTGGAAAGCAACTGGCAAGGAACGCAACGTGAAGTCAGGTTCTGATGTGATTGGTACCAAGAGAACTCTTGTGTTCCACGTAGGTCGTGCGCCGAAAGGGGAAAGAACAGAGTGGATTATGCATGAATTTTGTATGCAAGGACAATCCCAGGTGATGATTTGTGCTGACATTTCTGAGTTGTTCTGCTAGTTTTTATTGAAACTGAGGTTTAAATTAGAGAAAAATGTTGGCATGGATGACTCTTATAATATGAAATCATGCCTTCAACTGCTAGTTGTGAAATGTTTGATTAGCTTCCACATTATTAACCATATGTTGATGCAGTGCCTATGTGTGTGGATTATGCGAAGCCACACATCTTTCTCTCCAAATAGAAGATTACTTTTCTGATAGTGATAGGTATATTTTCTGATTGATCTGAAGTAGGATTTGGTTGCTAGTGGAGAATTTATGGGGCTGGCATACCTCTCAGGATTTCTTAGGAGTGATTAATGTCATAATCATTGTCATTAAACATGTTTCAGATGAAAGGATTAGTGTCATATATGACCATTCCTCAATTATAGAGCCCTACTGAGTTAGGTTTCGGGAACAAATGTTTTCGAGCTGGTAAACATCATCACATTGTAGTCTCACAATTTTAGAAGCTGAATAGTTTCCTTGAACAGAAGGAATGTTAGCTGGTGCTTCACTGATTTATTGTCAGTAGTTCAATATGGGTTATGTGTGAGCTTCTTAATTATGGCCCTTTACATTGAAGGACCTTTTCATGTTCTAGTTTGGATGCATGTTCGAACCCACCTGAAAGGCAGCCAGACATGAAATTGATTGTTAGGTGTTTTACTGGATCATCTATGAGAGCAGAAATTTGAATTTCTTGTTTGAGCCCAGGATGACATATGCTTATTATTATTATTTTTTAATACATATGATTACGATGGTATCTAATAAGAGACATAAATATTCTGTCATTTTCATTTTCTGGAATAAATATTGGGGACTGTGATATTTCTTTATTCTTGATTGATTTCCAGTTGAAAAATCAGCTGTAGGCTTTCAAACTGTTGTTTGGTTGAGTGATTACATGCTGCAGATGTAATTTTGATGAGAATATTCTTCATTCAGTGGACGAGCATCTGTTTATTGTAAGATGATAAGGTTTATACTTGAATTTAATCGTATATTGCAGGATTCTTTAGTCGTTTGCCGCCTGCGGAAGAATGCCGAGTTCCGTCCCAGTGATACTTCAGACCAGGGTGATGTAAATGAAAGGCATTTGTCAACCACGCATAATAGTAGTAATGCCGTTTCTGATGGTGGTATTGATCAGGGGGGGGTACCTGCAAGTGAGAAGGCTGCTGAATGCTCGAAGAGCTATGAATCTTACTCTATTGAGCAACTTTCTTCAGCGTCCGAATCTGAACTGAAATTATCAAATGATGTTGCCTTGGCAGAGTCTTCCAGCCACCAGAAGGTCTGATTATTTATTTATTCCTTTTCAATCCCGTGGTACGTAATTTGATTTCTCTGCGACAATTAGTAAGTGTTTTTGATTCATGCTGTTGTTGAATTCCAGGATTCTGACAACGATGAGGATTTTTATGCTGATATACTGAAGGATGATATTATTAAACTCGATGAAACTCCTTTTTATGCCCCTCTTGGGCTTCGTTCACTGGTTGCGAGCAACTCTCAGGCTGAAACAAGACCTGAACAACCAGTCGAAATGTTTATGTCGAGGGCACTTCCTTTATCCTCAATTTCTTCACAAGGAACTGAAAATCAGCCAGTCGAGATGTTTATGTCGGAGGCCCTTCCTTTACGCCCAGTTCCTTCGCAAGGAACAGAAAATCAGCCAGTCGAGATGTTTATGTCGGAGGCACTTCGTTTATCCTCAATTTCTTTGCAAGGAACTGAAAATCAACCAGTCGAGATGTTTATGTCCGAGGCACTTCCTTCACCCTCAATCCTAGGAACTGAAAATCAGCCAGTTGAGATGTTTATGTCCGAGGCACTTCCTTCACCCTCAATCCTAGGAACAGAAAATCAGCCAGCCGAGATATTTATGTCGGAGGCACTTCCTTCACCCTCAATTTCTTCGCAAGGAACAGCAAACCGAAGAATCAAGCTGAGGAGGCAAATGCCTGGTATGTCTCAAGCAGAGATGCATGTTAATAATGTGGGTGAGGAAGGTAAGTTGCCATGCTCAAAGGAGCCTCCAAAATGTGTGCTTAGTTTACTCTCTGCAAAGACGGGCAAGCTTCGACATATTTCTACAGTTTTTATTATCCTGACTTTACTGGTTTTGTCTGTGTTCTTGTTGGGAGGTTTCAAGTAAGTCAAAAGGATCATACATGCCACCATGTACAGAACCTAGCTCCTGGCATTAAATGTACAAATGTCAGATTGGCAAGATGTTTATATGTAATTAAACATAGCAAATGATTAGAGGAGAACTTAGCCATCAAAACGAGATATGTAATTAATTCTTAGTTGCATAATAATAAAGAAGCATGCCTGGATTTGATTAAGGCATGGAATAAAATATTCTCTAGCTCCGAGGTTTCGTAAGTTAAACTCTCATACTTGAAAACCAACAATTTTGTCTCTTGCTTTTGTTGACTGCTGTTTTATTAAACATATGTTTATTTTTATCTCAACTTACATTTTAAAAGTATTTTTTATATGAAAAAACATTGAATTAATGTTTTTTTTAATGTATTTCAATGATTAGTTTATTTGTATGTTTAAAACTGTAATTTAGTGTGTTTTAAAAGTATTTCTTATATTAAAAAACATTGAATTAAGGTTTTTTTAATGTATTTTGATGATTTTAATGTGTTGATATAAAAGAGAAGGTCTATTTGTAAGTTTAAAACTGTAATTGAATGCCTTTTAAAAGTAATTTTGATATGAAAAGGCATTAAATTAATGTTTTTTTAATATATTTTGATAATTTTAATGTGTTAATATAAAAAGAGGGGGTTTGTTTATAAGTTTAAAACTGTAGTTAAGTGTATTTTAAAAGTATTTTAGATATGAAAAAGCATTGAATTAATGTTTTTTTAATGTATTTTGATGATTTTAATATGTTAATATAAAAAATAAAATTAAAATCAGAAAAAATATTTTAATATAATTTCAAGTAAAAAGTACTTTTAAAAAACATCTTGTACCGTAATATCAAATATACACAATGATGTACAACAACATTGTATATAAACTTTCATGCACGATTACATAGAATTGTGTATCTTTAAAATCGTAAAATTTTTTAAAATTTTGTTTGGAAATATGCTAATTTTTATTGTTAGTTGTTTTTTAAAAATATATTGATCTTAAAAAACATCAAATTAATGATTGTTTTTTATTTTGTTTATCAATAATTTTAATATACTGATATTAAAAATAAAAAATAATTATTTTAATATATTTTTAAATAAAAAATTATTTAAAAAACCAATCTTCACCCAGAATCGTGAATAGCGTTTAGCAGGAGTGGAGCTATTGACCTGAGTTGGTTGATGGATGGAGGGAAATGAATGAAGTGACATTGTAGCTGGGGATTTGAATTATATGCAGGCATTTGACTAGTAGCAGTAGCTTGGTCGGTGAAAATGGAAAAGGCAGCTGGGAAGGGTGACAAATTCAATATTTTATTGGAATTTGATGTATAAGAATGTTTGTTTTTGTGTTTTAAAAATATTTTTTTAAAAAAATTATTTTTATTTATTCAATTATTATAACAATTTTAGACACTTTCTAAATCAAGGAGAGGTGGAAGGTATCCATGCATTTCTTTTCTTCTAAATTCTTTAGTTTCATCTAGCCTTATCTCTTAAATATATTGTTTCATTCTTTAGATTGAATTAAGCTTTTTATATATATAAAAAAAAACAAAATAAAATAAAATTTGGATAAGCTGACATTGATTGAATTAAATGAAGCTAAGTTGATCATCAAACCTAGTTGTTGTCAAGCTAACTTTTATTTCTCTCTCGTCGTCCGTCCTTGTATTTGGTGTCGCTCATGAACTCTATCTTCCTTTTCATCAATCAATAAATAGTTTTTTTGAGAAATCAAAGCATCAATGGCTTCCACGGAACCATCTTGTCCTTAATTTCTTTTGACGAGAATTCTTTACTTTTTTGTATGCTTGGTAAAAGGTTCTTATCTCTCAAGCTAGAACATTAATGCTCATATTACTCTGTTTGCTTTTCTTATTAAATGAAGTTCTTATACCATTCTCAAATGGATTTCGGAAAAGTCTCCGCTTTCCTTTAATAAGCTCACCGGAACCTTTTTTTCCGGTTGCTACTACTACGTCCGAAGATGAGAAGATATAATACATAGAAAAGAAAAGCTTACCGAATTATTAACTTAATTTTTAGTAGATTTCAAAATAAAAAAAAAATATATTGTCTTGTAGAACGTTCTTATCTTTTAAGAACAATAAATTATTTAATTTTCACTAATTTAAGTTTCTTTTTGTTGTAAAATGTTTTTTTTTTATAATGTGCAAAGCATGAAAGAATTATGAAATCTTTTATGAAACATGTTTTACATGAAATTAATTAACGGAGCTTTAGTAAAACTCAAGAAAAGAAAAGAAAAATATCAACAACGTGATCTTTTTCATTTAAAATAAGTCGTATTGTTTTTCTAATAAAAAAAATGTCATTATTTTTTTTCATATCTAGCCAACATTAAAAAAAAATCAAATCAATATAAAAGATCCATTTTAAAAATCTTTCGGAAAAAAATTGTTTATGATAGTCGACGTATTATAAGCTGATATATAGATAAAAGAAAAAAAAAACTAAGGCTGAATAATAATAAAAGAAAATAATTTTCAAAAGTGTAAAATATTGTCCTCTAGCTAGCTCTAGCTCGTTCTACTTTCTAAATGGTTGCCAAGATTATGTACGTCCATGAATCAAACCTCAAAGTAGAAAACAGAGGAATATGGCCGATGGATCGTTGATTATTATGCAGTGAATCTTTACCAGAAGTTAGCTAACTCTTTACATTAATTACATGCATGTGACTCTTGTTAATTAATACTTATATATATATATATATTGCTACGCAACATAATTAAAGCAGTCAGAATTATTAGAGAAGTAACTTTAAAAATCAATTAATATATATTATCACCTAATTAATTAAATAAACAGCTAATTAATTTTTTTAAGCAACATGCATGTACAAGATACAATTAAGATAGCATTGGAACTTCAAATGAGTTAAATTAAGATGCTGATTTTTTTTAGAAAATATTAATTGATGTAATACATAACTTCTGAGGCTTTTTTTTTTTTAAAATAAATTTTATAATTTATTTCATATATTTAAAACTCGGTTTGATTAGAAGAATCGAGGATGCGTTTCTCGGTTCTGAGTTTGATTTTTGAATTAATCCATTGACGAAATTAATAAATACGGAGGTCAGGTGGAGGTTCTAGCTTTAGGTGGAACATTATTCAGGAAGTTAATTATTTCTCTTCATTTAATTTATACTTTTTGCATATATATTAAAAGGACAACCACTCGTCTTAAAAAAGTAGATATGAATTTTATTATCATAATTTCTATTTAATTAATATTTATCTAAACTATTTCTCATCCACCTTAATTATACGCATATTTACTTCCTAATTATTATTTTTTATTGATATACCTTTAGCCTGCTCTGAATTAGTTGTAGCAAAATCAATTATTT
>Ga0325405_1008141_pt1 | contig 10460 bp, 8 predicted proteins | sample PopdelMetagenome_21_FD_205663 | JGI IMG/M metagenome (GOLD analysis project Ga0325405, IMG submission 205663) | Populus deltoides microbial communities from Bellville, Georgia, United States - Xylem-Control-R2 | ecosystem: Host-associated > Plants > Phyllosphere > Stem > Wood/Secondary xylem...
AAAAAATGTGATTAGCCATAGTTAGCACATACAAATTGTTAATTATATAAAATAATTTGTTGTATAGAAATGAAATGTTCTTAGGTATTAATACCTTCTCTTTCCTTCCCATACTTTTTTTTTTTTTTTTTTTGGTGTTAGAGAGCGAAAAATGTTGCATTTCATATATTTACTTATAAGCAGTTTAGAACATATAACCAAGCCATTTTTTTTTAATGAAAAATAACCATTTTTTTTTGTCATTTTAATAATATTCACAGTGTATTCATAATGCAACCTTCCTTTTCGTTTATGAACCCATACGACAATGATTTTCATTCCCTGACCTTTCATATTTAGGATGGTTAACTTCCATTGTTTATAGCATGGCACTTGCAAGATGAAATACATCTCATTTTAAGATGTTTTATTCAAATAAATTTTTTTTCTTAGGAAATATTCATATTCCTTCCCTAGATTTTTTTTCATATTAATAATGATTTGCTTAGTTCAATAGGTAAATCTTCCCAATTTAATTAAATTTTGATAGAGTTTATGCTATACCTATCTAAAATTTAATTTATGCATTAATCTTGCAAAAAAACTCAACATCACAACCACAATTATTCCATAATCCATCACATCCATACAATTTATATGTTTTATATCACCCAATGCAATGATACGTTTCGTACTAGATTTCATAAACATTATACATGCATAATTAATTCCAAACTATTACTATTATAAGTTTATGCATAAATAGTCCAAATCTATTTTATTTATAAGTTTACTAACAATCCAAAATGTATACAAAAAGGAAAACAATATTTTACATACATAACAAAAATGATAGTACTAAAGTCTACCTAGCATTAGTTTTATTAGGCCACTTAATAGTTATTTTGTGAAAAAATAATCATGATATATTATATGTATATATTTCTTATTAATACTTAGTTAATTATATTTTGAAGAATGTGAATAACTATAAAATGATAAAACTAAAATATAAGCATCAATGTACGAATTTATATGTATATTTCATATTATGAATGTGGTGGATGTAGTGGACAATTCTAAGGATTGAGATCACAGTGATGTGGTTGTGTATTGACTGAGTTAAATAGGCTTGATTGCAATTACTTGCAAGTTGGGTAAGTGGGACAAAATTTGGATTGGGCTCGTAAATGGAAAACTCTATTAAAATTTTGTTGAAATTTAAATAAGACCTGAGGTAATTAAATATCTAGTACACAATGGAGAAACAATATGTTGAATGAAATATAAAGATTTCAAATAAGGATGGAATTGTAACTAATAACATAACATACAAGTTGATGATTTGTCAATGGCATGAAAAAAGTTTGCCCTATTTATATGTTATAATTGTTCAACTAAGGAAAACTAATTGGAAATTGTGGTTGTTACAGAACGAGATGCCACCACTTGAGAATTATAGTATTGTGTAATGTGGTTACTATGCATCTGAATCACTTATTGTTATGTTATTCGTGACAATTCGATAGGAATGCATTACATGATGATTTTAGAGATATGCATTCTATTGTTAAATATTTTAAAACAAGTTTATAAAGATAAAACAAAATTATAAAGGAAAAGCGAGGCGGAGAGGAGATAAAATACAAGTGAGGAACTTGGTGAGAGAAGACAATCAAATTCAACCACTAATGAAACAAATATGAATTTTGCTAAGAGTGGAGGTAAGATAAAAGGAGAGAAAAAAAAATAAAGGTGAGAAAAAGAGAAAAAAATGAAGGAACAACTAATTTTCTATGCAATAGAGGGTGAGGTTAAAAGTGTTTTTATTATAATAAGATGATGATTGTTCTTGTGTGTAAAGAGTCTTATTTTAACACTAATAAACTTGATCCTTGTATTACCAGTGTGATTGTTTCTTTATTGCGAGAATTTAATAATGTGTCTCCCAAAGATATTCCAAATGATTTTCCACCAATATAAGGAATCAAACATCAAATTGATCTTATATCCAAAGCTGCGATTCCTAACTGACCAACCTACTGAAGTAATCTTAAAAAGATAAAGGACTTCAAAGGTAAGTAGAGGAGTTAATATCAAAGAGGTACATACAAGAAATCATAAGTCAATGTGTTGTTTCGGTCTTATTTGTGCCTAAAAAGGATGAAACTTGGAGGATGTATGTTGATTTTCATGTTATCAACAACATAACAGTAAAGTATAAACATCTTATCCCTAGGCTTGATGATATGTTAGATGAATTGCATGAATCTTGTGTATTTTTGAAAATTAATTTAAAAAGTGGATATCATCAAATTAGGATGAAAGAAGATGATAAATGGAAAACTGCGTTTAAAACTGAGTATAGTTTGTATAAATGGTTAGTCGTGCTTTTTAGACTTACTAATGCACCTAGTACTTCTATGAGACTAAATGAATCATGTGTTGTGTGCATTTATAAGCAAACTCATAGTAGTGTATTTTGATGATTTTCTAATCTATAGCAAGATTTTAAATGAGCATGTTGAACATTTATGTCATGTACTTGATGTTGGGTTTCCCGAATTTCATACACGCAACAAAAATTATGAAACAAAATTATTCAGGAGTTCCTAGGATCCTGTTAAACAGATCTAGAGTTGTTTAGGGATTTATTGCCTGAAGATCTAATCTTTTTTCGACTTTGAATACTTCTTTAAAGGTTGGGTTGTTGTAAATCACAAGTCATCTAATTGTCCAGCTTTTAATGATAATCTACATGAACCACCTGTAAGAAATCTCATTAATCTCTATTTAAAAGAAAGGGATTGCTATGTCTAGAGTGCTAGCTCTAATTTTGTGTTTATGTAGTTTTATGTCTAACAGACAACAACTCATAAAAATAAGAGGCACAACTTACTATTTATAAGGAAATCTAAAAAACCCTATAAATTGATAAAATATCAATTTACCCCCTGAATAATATTCATATATTAATTTAGGATAATTTTAGAAATTAACTCAATCAAGTCTTTAATTTTTCTAGGTCTAGAAATATAATGTTTGTATTAATTGTATTTTAGTCTTTAATTTCTAAAATATATTTTAATCAAGTCATATTAATTAAATCATCCCAGTTTAATTTTTGACTAATGGTTCTTAAAGTGTATGACTCCTTAGGCTCTTAATATGTTGACACAAATATAAATTATAACTATAATTAAATAGAATTAAATAATTTAATTTATTATCAATTAAACAATTGATTAATTTATATTTAAAGATCAGGTACATTGTTTAACAACGTGTCATGATCCCCCAAATATTAGAAAAGTTATTAGTGGTTTGACTTAACCTTACAATGACTAGTTCTTAGTGTAATTAATATATTTTTATCAATAATGTTTGAATTTAAAATTAAAGCACGAAGTATGTCTGTCATGTTAAATTATGTTTGTTCTCTACATAGTAGTCATTGATTATTTGAATAAGATTTGAAACTTTTTTCAAATCTCATTTCACCTTGGCCAACAATTTCTCAGTCAATACTATTTGAGAACAAATAAAACATTTTCTTTAATTCACCTAGGGTACTGAATCTTCTATTGATCACTCAATTACCTTCATATAGTTCATGTTATACACAATGTTTACCTTTTTGTTACCTAATATGTCAAATATAAATTAAGATAATATGTCACAGGATCAAAGCACAACATTCTCTATATAAGATGACTTAGGGATCTTAAGTCAAAGGATCATTTACACAACCGTCACGTAAGCCTTTCCATATATATAAGTAATCTCTCCATATGAAATTCTCATGCGGGTCAGTTTAGTGTACATGTCTTATGACAAGTACCTACATATTAGTTCTAAGTATCCCTTATACCTTAACTTATGAAATCAGCTTCTTCCTTTCATAAAGAAAAGAATATAATATGTATCTGTCTTTACAGCTTTAATGAATATCTAGTATTTAAGAGAACATTAACCATGAACATTTTAGGAACAATGCTTTGATGTAATAGAAATCCCATAATTATAACAAATTTATAATCTTCTTTACAAAATATTTTTGTTTCATAGACTTTATCTTTACTCTAGATTCATTAATCTAATATTATATGAATATTAAAGATAAATTAAGCCTTTATTAATAATAAATATATATTTACATGAATATAATAATGCCATGTGTAACCAACCGATTGATTATATGACATATTAAACTAATACTTGATGTGTTGTGTAAAGAATCATTTTATGCTAATTTGAAGAAGTGTACCTTTTGCATCGAGAAAATTGTGTTACTTGGCTAGGTTATTAATGCACAGGTATTTAGATAGATGAGAAAAGGTTAGGCTATCCAAGAATGGCTTACACCTAAATCGGTCATAGAAGTAAGAAGCTTTTATGGTTTGACTAGTTTATATAGGCATTTTGTCAAGGATTTTAGTACTATAACTGCACCTTTAATTAAGATTGTTAAAAAAATTATTGGTTTTAAATGGAAAATTGAACAAGGTAATGTATTTAACTTGTTGAAATAAAAACTTTATTCAACACCTTTTTTAGATTTACTTGATTTTATGAAAGATTTTGAGATTAAAAGTGATGCCTTACTAATTGCTTATTTTAGAGCTATTCTAATACAAGATAAGTAACTTATTGCTTATTTTAGAAAAAAGCTCAATGGTGCAAGCTTAAACTACCTTACTTATGATAAGGAGCTTTATATTTTAGAAATTTGAAGATGTGGTAGCATTACTTATGGCCAAAATAATTCATGATTCATTCGGATTATGAATCGTTGAAGTATTTGAAAGGAAAGTAAGTTGAATCGTGACATATCAATTTGGTGGAATTTATTGAAACATTCTTATATGTGATCAAATACAAGCAAGTTATGAAAAATATAATGGATAATACGTTACTAAAAATGTATATTCTTCTATCTACTTTGAGTGCTAATTTGTTCAGATTTAACTATGTGAAATAATTGTACGTTGATAGCGATTTTGCTAATGTATTTCATGCATGTGAAAATTCAGCTTCTGAAGAATTCTACAGACTTGATGGATACTTTGTTTAAAGAAAATAGACTTTGAACATGATGCGAACATCTCTCAAGATATGATAAAATCAAATTTGAATGGTTTGCAACTTAACTCAACAATAACCTGCCTTGGAGAGCCAAAGTTACACACAATGATTACTCTCTATTTACATCTATGAAGAGACGTGAACGAGTAGTATAAAATCATAACGGAGTTAATCAATCCTTCAAAGAGTTTGTAAGTTCAATCATGAACTTAATATGAGAATCACTTAACCATGTTTAAGATAGCAAGAATGTTGATTTTTTTATTAAAAATAATTTCTTTTCTATGATTTCTTTATTAAAAAGTCTCTTTTTTAAAAAAATAATCTCTACAAAAGAGTATTTGTATTATAAAGAATTCTAAGTCTAATAGGATATCCCTAATGAATATGAATAACCTAATAAATAATAATAATTTAATGAACTTAAATTTAAATAAAGGCTCTAATATCTCTAAAAGTCTTAATAATAATTAAAAGATAAATAAAACAATAGCCCAATTAATTTAAATAAGACTAAAGTTATTTTTGTAATCTGCTGGTAGAATCAAAGTTTAACTTCAAATACATGGTTTTCTCGTGTCTTAATGAATTAGAGGGTGTGTCATATATCAATGGAAAACTATGGATGTCTACTTTTCAATGCAACTAGAACCACATTAAAATTTCTTCTACAACTCCAATTATGACAAAAAAAAAAGCTAAAGGTTAAAACTGATAGATTTAAATCTTCTTATTCCAATATTTTTATAATGTCTGAATGCCCACTTACAAGCCCTTCTTGAATATGAGTTAAATTATTCAAGACTTTTACTTTGCTATTTAATATATTCTTAAAGTCCACCTTATCCTATGTGTTTTGAAGAAATTCATTGAAATACTCTTTGAACCTCTTAGTCCTAAGTTTTGTCATTGGACCAACTAGAACCTCTAACGAATCTCTTAATGTTGCTTGGATTGCATCAATGCACTTAATGATTCTATTCATGAATTGCTTGTACGGGAAGCTCATGAGGGCAGTTTAATGGGGTATTTTAGGGTCGCTAAGACTTTTAATGTATTATATGAACATTTTTATTGGTATATAATAATAAAAAAAGATATGCAACGAATCTATGATAAATGCATTACATATAGAAAAGCTAAGTTTAAGATCTTACTGCATAATTTGTATACTTTTCACCTGTACCTAAGAAACCTTTAATAGATATTTTTATGGACTTTGTTTTAGATTAACCTAGGTTGAAAAGGGCTAGAGATTTTATCTTTGTGGTTGTTGATTGATTTTTTAAGATGGCGCATAACATGTCATAAAATTAATGCTACAACTAAATAATAGACTTGTTTTTTAAGGAGATAGTATGACTTTATAAGGTTCCTAGAAGCATAGTTTCATATCGAGATGTTAAGTTTCTTAGCTACTTTTGAAAGGTTTTTTTAGAGAAAGATGGGAACTAAGTTATTGTTTTTGACTAGCCATCTACAAACGGATGAGACAATAGAAGTAGTAAATAGGAATTTAAATACACTTTTACGTACCATCATCCAAAAGATTATTAGAAATTGAGAAGATTGTTTGTCATTTATTGAGTTTGCTTAAAATCATAGTGTGCATTCTATTACTGATTTTTCATGATTTGAGATCGTGTATGACTTTAACTCATTAACTCCATTAGATATGATTTGTTTATTTGTTGATGAAAGGGTTGGTCTTGATAGAAATAGAAAAGCATAAATAACGATGGTAATTCATGAGAGGGTACGATAACATATAGAAAAGAAGAATGAACAATATGCATTTAAGGCAAATAAAAGGCGTAAACAAGTTGTTTTCCAACCAGATGATTTAGTTTGGGTGCATATGCAAAAGAAAAGATTTCCATCCTAAAAGAAATCAAAATTGAAGCCTTAAAGAGATGGTCCATTGCAAATCCTTAAAAGAATAAATGAAAATGCCTATAAAATGTATTTACCAAGTGAGTATAATGTTAGTGTTACTTTCAATGTTTCTAATCTTTTTTTGTTTAAAGTGGGTGGTGATTCGAAGTTGAATTTCTTTAGGAAATAGGAGATGTTACGAATTAGCCCACCATGACATAGGATCCACTAAAGGTGCTAATTAGATCAATCACAAGGTCAAAGGTCAAGAAGCTAAATGAGACATTGAATGACTTGTTTAGAGCATTTGTGCCAAGGTTAACTTCAAAGAGGCTTCAACACATATGGGATGACCTATAATCAACTTATGGTTGGCGGTATAATTGGGAGGCCTTGTTTGAATAACTTTCCATGTTCTACAAGAAAAGATAGGTAATGAAAATTAATCTTAATATTACAAGGATATTTTGACAAAATATTTTTGGAGTTTCCATCTTATACAAGGAAAATAAGGGGACATATTTATTACAAAACTTTTCATGTTTATTTAAAAGAGTTAAATTTGGTAGCAATACTCTATTATTCAAGGACATTTAAGTTGGTTTTGGGTTGATTTTTTTTATGCATAGTTTTATACCAACAAGTATAATTTTCAATCCAACGGTTGGATCAAGCTAAAATTTTATTAAAAGTTTCCAGAGGTCTTGTTTTATATATAGTTGAAATCTCATATCATTTGGACATTAAAAAGGTCTTGGGATAAGATTTAGAAACTACTATACGAGATTTGTATTAATTTCCTAGTTAATTTAAGATTTTTTTTCTATTTTATTTAGAATTCTTTTTTATTTCTCCAACATTGTTTATGACTTTTTTACTATTATAAATAAGGTTATTTATTTTACTTAAGTCTTTTTTACAAACTCTAATTTCATAATAATATTTATGTGTATGAAAGGAAAACTCATACTTTTTGGTTCTTGAAAGAATTGAAATTGACTTATCGAAGAACAACTGTTTTTGTGACATCTTCCTTATACTTCTCATTCATGATTTGCTAATTATGTGGTCGGGGTTCGAATTCTAATAGTATTGGTGCCTCAGTTCAAGGTAATTGTTATGTCATGCTTTCTATCTTAAATCTTATTTTGACTTTTCTAGGATTGTGTTTAAATTGACTTGTGGGTTTCTGAATCTTTATATTCACGAAGTTCACATCAGGTATAGCCCATTCTTGATGTATATGGGCAAAGGAAAAGTTCGATCAACTTTAGGGTTTGCTTGGGAGTGTGCACCGCATTCCCAAACGGCTTTTTAGTTTGGTCGATATAGAGGTGGCTAAGCAAGATGATGTGAGTTAACTAGCACTTGTTATCATAAAATTCTCGTGATGATGAAAATGACACTTTATTTTTTCCTTTGTTTTTTAAGGTTGGCTGGATGTCTTTTCATGTCATGTATGAGGGAGGATATGGTGTATGTGTGTGTGCGCGCATCAATTGTTCTAGGAATTTTCTTTTCAAGATTTTTTTTAACCGAACTAGGCCTAAACTAAAACAACCTGGGCTCACCTGTGTTGTTTAGTCCAAGCCCACACTACCTTTTTTATTTTTTATTTGTTTTATTTTTTTTCTTCTCATGGAAAAAAATGGGGTGATTACACATTCTATCACTAAAATATAAGAATATAGATTAGTTTGAAAAAAAAAGATTATACTAAAAAATTTAAATTTTAATTAGGGGTTTTAAATAGAAAGTAATTATAACAAATATACTAAAAGGGAAGGTATTAGGGTAGATTACACATGCTATCCAACATTTTAATGTACAATAAAATAACCAAAAAAACCCCAAGAGTAAAAAAAATCAATAGTTTTGAGTAGGGGTATTTAGGTATTTTTTTTACACACCGTAGAATTATAAATGTACCCTTGGATCCAAAGAATTTAACTTATATTAGGGGTATTAAGGTCTTTTAGTCTTGAATTTTTTCGATTATCAGTCTGGTTAAGGGTAGTGATGTGATTTTACATTAAAATAATATTTTTTAATATAAAAAAGCTGCCAGCGCGTTTTGTGCACGAGCTAGCATGTGGGGAACACCATGTACTTCAAGTGGCACGTGCAATAACTTCTAGTGGTAAAAAATGAGATTTCATCGTGTCATTTTATTCCTCGTCGTCTCTTCTTTTATTTTGAGTGACGCATGTCATTCAAATATAGCTGGTTTATCATCAATGACCTTTCCCCCCTTTTATTTCTCTATCCTACCCCGATAAATACACTATGGTTCTTATTGTTATTTCAAAATTAGCCATTTTAGTTTTGATTTTTGTATTTTTGTCATTTTCTCTTTTGTTAAAGTTTTATTTGTTTTCAATTTAACCCTTAGTTTTAATTTGTATATATATAATGTTTTTTTATTTGATCCTTCTACTTTTAATTTTTTATTTTTTTCCTTTGCCATTTTGTTAGTTTTTATGGTTTTCAATTTTATCTTTCAAATCAAGTTTATGATTTTTGTTTTTTCAATGATAATAATAATGATTTCAATTTGGTCCTCTTCTTTTGATTTCTTATTGTTTTTCTTGGCCCTTTTGTCAAAGTTTTATAATTTTCAATTATATCCTTCAAATCAAGTTCATGATTTTTATTTTTTATTTTAATAATAATAATGATTATAGTGGTGGTGGTGGTGGTGGTGGTGGTGGTGGTGGTGGTAATAATAATAATAATAATAATAATAATAATAATATTTTTATTGATGATTGTAATAATTGTGGTGAGAAGAAGAAGAAGAAGAAGAAGAAGAAGAAGAAGAAGAAGAATGATGGTGATAATAAAAATACTAATAGCAATAGTAGTAATAGTAATAATAATAGTAATAATTTTAATAATAATAGTGATGATAATAATGATGATATTACTTATTAATAATAGTAGTAATAGTAATTTTGATTTTTTGAATTGCTATTTTTTTTTAAAATCATGTTGTATGATTATTATTTTTTTAATTTCATTATTTAATATTTAATTTATTCGGAATTGAATTTCATGATTTTTCAAGATTTAGTACTTTAGATTTTAGATTTGATGACTCTACTCACTAGTTTAAGAAGTTAACATATATATATATATATATATATATATATATATAAAGCTTTATAATTCTTTTTTTTCTCATATTATTCCAGTTATATAACCTGTAGCGTAAGTTTAGTGGGATATTCTGTATTAATTTAGCTTATTTAGTGTTGTTATATATTTATTATGAACAACATTTTAAATTTTTTTAACTCATTTCATTGTTTTATCGAGTCATATTGGTTAGTTGTGTATGCCACGAGCTGACCAAAGCCACGGTTGAAGTTAGTTATCTGTTAATTAATCTGCTGATATATGTAGACATTTGACATCACTGTGAAGGAAGAAATGGTCTCTTTTCTATGATATTCTCACCTGTCCGTCGAGTCACCACCCATGAATATTCTCACCGTCCTTTGTTTGGTGACTGATTCCCC
>Ga0325405_1008142_pt1 | contig 10459 bp, 7 predicted proteins | sample PopdelMetagenome_21_FD_205663 | JGI IMG/M metagenome (GOLD analysis project Ga0325405, IMG submission 205663) | Populus deltoides microbial communities from Bellville, Georgia, United States - Xylem-Control-R2 | ecosystem: Host-associated > Plants > Phyllosphere > Stem > Wood/Secondary xylem...
GTCATGACTAAGGCCAGTCCAATGGGCAAGAGAAGAAAAAAGTAACCACCATAATAAATTTAGGTAAGGTAAAGCAAATAAAATTAACCTGGAAAAGATAGGAAATCAATCGGTAACAGATAAAGGAGACCGTGAGCTTAGAATTCAGAGCTAAATTCTAAAAAGGGCAAAAGAAGAGGCCAATTGATGGACGTCTAATCTAATCTAATTTAGTTTAGTTAGGTATTAACCCCGACGACCATTTTCCTCCTCCCTTTGACCTCTTCCTCCTCACTTTCTACTGTTCTACCAAGCATCCAAATTTGAATTCGGTGATTTTCCTGCAAAAATTTCCACCTACCAATTTCAATTGTTTTTCACCTATCTTCTTTTCTCCTTGTTCTTTACATTAATTTACTGCCGCTGTGGTGCTTTAAAATTCAAATTTGGTCCGTGGATTATCTTAGATTTGTTCTGATTAGGGATTTCTTTCGCGAATCAAGCTGAGCTAGGTTATCGATGATGCTTCAAGCTGTTGTTTTTGATCGTATGCAGGTTTTTTTTAATTATTTAACTGGTATGAAACAGGAATTTGTAACGGAGAAAATGTGCCATCAGAATTGTGGCGTGGAGCATTTGTCCGTAGAAGAGGCAATTGCAGCTGATGAGAGTCTACTTATTTACTGCAAGCCTGTTGAGCTTTACAATATCCTTCGCCGCCGTGCTCAAGACAACGTAATTAATCCCCCCTTTTCTTACTTCTTATTCTATTTAATCTAAGAATCTCTATATTTAGTCAATTTTTTTTTAAATGATGCTTTTTTTATTAAATCATCGTATGACCTTGTTACCTTTTCACTTCCTGGAACTTGCTAACGTAAAATATAGTCAGTCTGATTATGGTTTTTTTGCAATTTGTCTTCAACGGTATAAGGATGCATAACGTGTTATCTACCTTATTGCTCTGACTCCGTTCCTGATGTTCTTCACATTATTCCTTCTCTTTTGTATACTGGACTCTAGTGATGGAAAATAGTCACACTGTGATCACCTTTATTTGATAAAATATGTTCAATACGATGGTTAGGTATGTGACTCATTTAGCTTAATTACTGTATCATCACCAAACTCTTCTTTAAATCTGTTAAAATGCAAGAAATCAACAGGGTTTTTTATGCTATATCAATTGGATTGCATTGTTATCCTTGATTTATTCAGCACAGGATATTTGATGCCCTTTTCATGTTTATGTGTTATGTGTTTGTGCTTAATTTCCAGGGCTTCTTTCTTAGACATTCATGCGATGTTTCTACTATCTAATCACATGCTTTATTCGCTGCAGCCTTCATTTCTTCGGAGATGTTTGCGTTACAAAATAAAAGAAAGGCGTAAAAAGAGGTATGTGTTTCAACCCTTATAAGTTTCATTGCAAGGCACTGGCAATTATAACTTCATCTGCTTAATATATGTGGCTGCATATGCTTGTCTAGGTTAAGAGATGGAATTGTAATTTTCAACTACAAGGACTACAAGAACATGCTACGAAAGACTGAAGGTTATTCCGACTCTTCTGTGTAATGCTTTTAAGATTTTGTCCTTGCATGTTACTTGTTGTCTCTGTGTTTGTTTTATTTTTTTGTGGATTGCTGGTAAACTTTTAAGATTCATGTTCTACCAACAAAATTTGTCCCATCGTGATCTTCTAAGGTAAAATTGTTGTTTGTCCATTAAGTACTCTCATTTTCTTGTTGATTAGCATGTGGTAAATTCCCTCGCCAGATCATTAGCTGCTGAAAACAATATGTTAAAATGAGATTAGTTACATTGAAATTATGCGACATGAACTGTGTAATTATTTCAAACCTCTTATTTATCAAGTGGGCTTGGTAACTTCACGTTGAATGCTATGAAATTTGACATGTGCAGCCTTGGGTTGATGTATATTGCTGTCTGGACTGAATAATTGCTTCCGTGAACGTTTAGGACCGTACTGCATGGTTCCATCTGTTAAGACAAAATATCAATATTCACTGTTCTAGATGCTTTTATCAATCAAAAGATGACCATCATTCTTTCTGATTCTTCAGAACAAATACTTTCAATTTGTCAAGGATATTCATATTATATGTTGGTTAATTTACCTTTCTTTCTAATATGCAATAGAAATCTTAAGTGTCCTTGTGAAATAAGGTTATCAAGGGGTAGAATCACTAATTAGAATGCTTTGGTTACTCAGTGAGAACATGTTTAATTATTTCACCATCTGCTTAGAAGCCTATTGATTATGATTCTGGAACCACTATTCGTATAAAATATACTGGTAATGATGCAATCTTAACATGATCTGTTCTGAGTATTTCTACTCTGAGCCTCTCAAAGCACTTTTCTCCCTTGCTCTTATCATTTGTGAAGGTGGAGGCTTTAATGATTTTGTTTTTGCATATCAATTACACTCTGCTGAGATCTTAACGCCTTAGACAGTTAAGACTTGGCTTCTGAAATAAGGTAACTATTAGTTGGAATGAAGGTCTACATATTTAATTGAAAATCTGTTGACCGCTTGCATGGGGGTGATGTATTAATCTTGGTGTTTCTCCTTTGAGAGAGCAGTGCTGGTAAATAATTTGGATCAAGCCAGTAATTTATTTTACAGAAACCAGACTTTTCCTTGGTGTACATGCAAATATAATTGTTGACGCACTTTTTGTTTATTCGAAACTTTCCTCCAGCTCTTCAAAATGAAGTTACCTCTTATAGTTTGCACTGCACACTCTAGTTTAATAAAAGGCAGAATGTGACCTTTTGCAGCTCTATCATATTATGAGCATTGTTTTAATTGAGCTGCTAACCAATTTTTTTCTGTGTGCTTTCTCAACCTGCAGCAACCGAGGACTTCTCCTGTCCATTTTGCTTGATGCAATGTTTAAGCTTTAAGGTGGGATGCTCTATCTTAGATACGTGCTCACCTTTTTCTGATTTTGCTGTTTTCTGCTGTTCTATCCATAAGTTTGAAGGGCAAATAGGTATTTTAAAATATACAGTTTGGTGAGGAACTAAATAAAAGAATCCTAAGATTTTTTTTGTTTTGTGGAAAATACTTTTTTAGAAAAATGTTTTCTTTCATTTTTCAGTGTGAAACAAATACAGAAATATAAGTCAATGAAAAATATTTTTCAATCAACCCCAAAACAGTGACAATTTAGAGGAAAATATTTTAACCTCAGTACTAACAACTCATAATATTCACCACCACCCCAACCCCCACCCCACTATTACTGCCACCCCCAGCCCATCAACTGTCAGTCACTACCACAACTACCATCTTATTACTAATTTAACCACCTTTTTATCATCATCCCACCATAATCAACCATCACCCCACCACCCCACCACCGTCGCCCATAAACATGATCACCATCTCATTACCCATATTGCCATCATTTTACCATGATCCCACCACAGTTTTTCACCACCACCACCACCTCCTTGTTATTAAAATAACCATCATTTCATCACTATTGCAACCATGACCAATATCACAATAACCATCATTCTATGACCACCACCACCAACATTATTATTATTATTATTATTATTATTATTATTATTATTATTATCATCACAAGTACTACCACCATAATCATCATTAATGCTATCATCATAACTACCCCTACCACCGTCACAATCACTATCCTTACCACGAATATCGCAACTTTCTCATCTAAACAATGGAAAATAACTCGTTTTCCAAGAAAATGCTATTCTTTGGGAAATATCTATCGCGAAACAAATGTACCCTAAATTCTGAGTTTGGCGATCCAAAAAAAAAAATTGAAAATGTTTGGATTACATATTACTAGAATTTATGGCTTATGTAAATTGTTGGTTTTCCCACCAAATAATCTGCAATTCATTCACTCAAAGGTGATGTCCCTGGTTCTTTTCTTACTACTTCCCCTTTTCAGCTCACATATTCATAGACATGCTATAACCTCAATGTAGTTACAAGATTCTGTTCACTTGGATACTCAAAAATCAAAATTTACTCCTCTGTTTCTAGGGCCTGCGGTATCACTTGTGCTCTTCTCATGACCTATTCAACTTCGATTTTTGGGTTGGTAATTAGAATTCATTCAATTTTCTTTCATGAATTCTTGTAAAAGCACTAGCAAATTAACATTATTGTGCAGGTGACTGAAGAGTATCAAGCAGTGACTGTCTCTGTGAATATTGATAGATTTATATCAGAGGTCAGAAAATTAGTTTGTCTTGGATATACTTTGGAAGATTCATCTTTTTTACTCTTAGTCGGAAAATATTGCACGTTGCACATTAAGGAACTCAAAGTGAACTAGGCACCTGGTTGATTTTAATTTTCTTGGAATTTTAACAAAAAATCTCTTATCAGGGTCCTATCAAATTGAATTTCATTGCAAATTAGCGAAGAGAATGAGGAATTTTATCTTTTGAGGGTCCATTTTAGCTTGTAACTGTTTTTGCTTTCTGGAAACCTAATGCAAAAGGCATTATTATATAATAAGTAGCCACACCTTTCGGTAAAAGAACCAGAATAAGTTCTTATCTAACTATTTGCATCCCATCAATGTGTACAGACTGTTGCAGATGGAATAGAGCAGCGACAGCAGACATTTTTTTTCTGGTGGTCTTTACATATCTACATGAAGATTCTAGTTCTTTTAATTTTTATCTTTTCTGCAGTAAAAGTATTGAGAACTGAAATCATGAAATAAATTGTACATACAGCTCAAAGCCACGAACACGCAAGTCAATAAACCTTGACCAAAATGTGAAGAAAGTTTCCATAAAGTTCTTGGAGTTGAATTCATCCGAAGGCACGAACAATGGATTTTTGGGGAAGGAAGAGGGTACAGTTTCTTTCCTGCTGCATATACAATTACTTCAAAAGTATTTTAATGACGAAATTTCTTAAATAATGAGAATGTTTCTCAGGTTCAACTGTAAGTATATTAATAGTTTCAGATGCCAGCTTCCTTGGAGACCTTTATGATCACATTTAAGTAATGATTGAACTGAAAATCACATTAGTGGTTTTCACTTTTACTCTGGTGATTTGCCTGGCTCCTCCATCTTCTTTTCTAATAAATTGGACATTTTCCACAGTACCAATATATAAATTTTATTCTTTTAGAGAGACCATATGAAGGGAAAAAAAAGAAATCATAGAAGAGCATTTCAGGGAGAAGGATCTTTGCTTACTTTGTTGAAGGATATTTTGATTGGCATCTTAGATAATTGGCACACAGAACAATCCTTGACTTAGAGGATGATTTCCCTTCTTTTTTTTTTGTTTCCAATCTTCTACCGACTGTAGGTTGAAGTTCTTTTGTGTAGTTTCTTAATCCTGTAGATGGGATTTACCACTGTGGCTGGCCTTGTTATATATACACATTTTAATTCGTCAGAGAGACTGATAAATAATCAAGTTCCATTACTTTGGTTCTTCTGCTCATGTAATTTCTTTATGAGCGTTGCTGTTTATATTCATCATTTAGATGTATCTTGTATAGGTGAGAATGCTTCCAAGTCATCTTCTAGTGATAAAGATTTGCTCAACATGAGAGATGGAACAGAAAACTATGGTTCTGAGTGTCCTACCGCTACAGAGTTAATGGAGCGTGTTGCATCCAGTTTTAGTATCCCTGGTGTTTCAATTGCCCAGGCTCAATCTTCTGTGGATCCTGAATGTGTTAAATCACAATCTGGAAGTGAACCTTCACTTCCTGCTGCACTCCATGTTGCAAAAGCAAGGAAGCTAACTGTGGAACGGTCAGACCCTAAATAGTATGTTCTTTTGGCCTTTTCCTTCCTACTCTGTTTTCAACTGTATTCAATGCCTTCTCTTTTTTTCCTTTTCCTTTTCAAATTCACAATATTTTGTTTTTGGAAGGCCCTTACTTCACTTTCAAAGGTAGAATAGGCATGTGCTTGCTATGTGCTTATTTCTGTACATGTGTTTTAACCAAGCAGATAAGATTTTTTATAAAGGAGGTGCAATGCCTCTTCTAACCATGTGTAATTCAGCTGTGCATATCATATAATTATCATAGCATCACACCATCTCATTTTGTCCTTTGTCTTGTTATTATGGTGGCTTCAACTTGTATGGCTTTTTTAAAGTGCAGTCATTAATCATTGTGCATATTAGAAGCTTGATATGGGATAACGCAGCATCACATGAAGAGAAAACTGCTTGCCAAAATTTTTGTCTTTAATTTTGTCAATCTTGGGAATTCTAATCCAATGTCTTCTGAAATTTTCTTTTTTCCAGCCGTGCGCTTCTGCAGAAACGACAATTCTATCACTCTCATAGAGTTCAGGTGATTAATTATTACTGAAACCATTACCTTGAACTATCTTCTGCTTCATTTGTCTGATCTGTTAATTGTTAGTTAGTTCAGTTGTGATGGAATCGACTTTAGCATTAAGCCTGTCATGCTTAATGAATATAAATAGCATATTATTTTCATCCTATCAAAATTGTGAGGCTATCATGCCATGTTAATTTTCCTTGATAATCTTAAGGTCTATATTGATCCTTTGCACCATTCATCTCGATCATAGACCAAATCTGCCTCAATAGATCCTTCATTAGCAGTACCCTTCGTGTTATCTTAGATCTTCCTCTTCCCTGCCTCCTTCCTTCCACTGTCTTTAAGAATTTGAATGCATCATGAGTTTTCCTCGTCATGTTTTTCAGTGGGACTTTAATGAATCCAGTGTATATGCATTTTTGCTTGAGGATTCTTCAAAATATTTGTTTTTGAATTGGATAAATGGTTTCTATTATGCAAGGAAAATTGCCCAAGAGTTGCTAATACCTATTGTTTTATTTTTTTTTCTTTGAAATTTCTATGTTTTTTTCCTCGTATTTTTGCATTTCTTTCAAGTTATGTTTTCCCTTTATCTTCCAATTTTACGTGGATCACTTTAACTGTTGGCTTGTCAAACCGTGTTTTTCTTGCATTCCAACATTTGCATATGCTTTTTACTATATAACACCAAGGTAATTCCCGAAGTTATGGTTTTCACAATTTAGACTTATGATTTAATTTGAATGTGAACTGAAATAATAATTTCGATAAAATTTTCTTGAGGACTTGCATTCTCGTATTACTAAGTGGCATATATGTGCAACTTTACTCGATAAACAAATGAAACTTAGGCACTAATGCTTGTAATTTATCAGAAACAGCTGTTGGTCTATGTTTCATCCACACCAGATGATCTTAAGGGGGATGAATTCTGGATGTGCATTTTCAGGAATACTGTAGGAATTGAGATTGTAGACTTTAATGTCATTTGTCAACAGGGAACTAATTTTCATAAATTTCATATTGAAATAGTGGTTATTGTTCGTATGATGGTGCACATCAAATGCTTTATTTTTTGGTCACTGTTGACCAAAATGTGGTAAATGATTCTTCTTCTGTATGTTGATTGAGTTTTGTAGAACACCTTGTAGCGACAAGGTGGCAAAAACAATTAATCACCATCTAATTTCATTTTCCTGTTAATTCTTATGTTCCTTTTCTTTGGGACTTTAAATGCTTGTATTATCCACAGTTAATAATTTGCTTTTGTGAACAGTTTCCCTAAGGACTAATTGACCTTTTCCAGTGTCCGGTGTTAGTTTCCATTATTTTAAACTTGTGTTACTTTCCCCCTTGCTGACGCATTACTGATGATATCGCCTTTTTTTAACTTGAAGCCTATGGCATTAGAACAAGTAATGTCAGATAGAGATAGTGAAGATGAAGTTGATGATGACATTGCAGATTTTGAAGATAGAAGGGTATGCTTGCTGATTATGTCTTCTTTTTTTGCTTTGTTTTCTATATCTTGATTTTTTTTACAACAGTGGAAGTTGCTTTTCCTTCATTTTCATGTTCTATTTGACTTGTTTAAATTTGTTATGCATTGTATTTCAATAAGAGGTGTTTTGGCTTATTCATATGCTTGAATAGCCATGTGAAGAACTTGTTTGTTTGCTTTTATGTTAATTAGGAATGCTTTGCATGGTTTTTTGATAGAGAGGTTTCTTTAACTACGTAATGAGAGATAACATGAATGACAGGCTTGTGGTTTTGTGATTTTGAATTAGCAAAATCACCTTAGCCTGGTTCAAAATTTGTCCTTTGAAACTTTTGGCTGTATCCATAGTGAGTTTGACCTGGGGGCTGGGATCAAGTGAATCAAAATTAAGATTGGAGGAAATCATGAGTTTGTGGGAGTCCAACTATGCAAAACTGGAAGACTTTAGTTTTTTCTCATTTATGCCAATATCCCAAACTTCTTTGAAAAAAACTTCTAGAAGAATAGAGAAAAGAAAAGGTCTAGTTAGAATTGATTACAGAAAATTTAGTAAAAGAATTGTGAAGAGATGAACTTATTGTCAGTGGTTGAAGTTTTTTAGTGGCTAATGGAAATATCAATGGGAGGATGGTATATTGAACTTGTTATTAAATGTTTCCTAATTCAGCTAATGTATAGTAGTAAGTTGGTAATAAAAGTAAATCTGACCACCTCATATAAGCGGGTTTTTTTTTCCAGAAATGAGAGGTGATATATATCTCGTGTTTTCTAATGGGATTAGGTCAAAGCTTAAAATTTTCTACATGCCACCCTGCATGTCGTTATTCTCCAATGTTTCATAGAGTCCCATCAATATGTGATCTTGATATTGTAAAATTTGCCACTCAATAATTGATGGGTGAGTAACCTTCTATTCTAGATTCAATCCATTATGTTCCTTTGTCTTTATAGAAAATTGAGCAACATTTGCATTTAATTTTCACATGATTTTATCTGGTTCGGGCTGGCTTTTCAGCTCCTAGTTGCATCCAAGAACAAGATATACTCAACTCATCTCTTAGTAGTGTTTAAGATAACATTGCATCAATTTGTTGCAGATGCTTGATGACTTCGTCGATGTTAGCAAAGATGAGAAGCAAGTCATGCATCTCTGGAATTCATTTGTGAGAAAGCAAAGGTGCATGGGTTATATCAATTTCTTTTGATTTCATTGTTTCTTCTTTTTCCTCTGCTCTCCTGCTTATTTTCATTTTATCTTTGTAATTTAAGAAGTTAAACAGAATCAGAAAAAACCTGCTGTGGGCCATGTAATTCTTGTTCAGTGTTTGGTGCCATAATGAAAATGCTTGCCTTTTGCTTGGGCAGGGTCCTAGCAGATGGTCACGTTCCGTGGGCATGTGAGGCATTTTCAAAACTTCATGGACAGGAGTTGGTCATATCTCCTGCTCTCTTTTGGTAATATTCCAGCACTATCTTTTCTATTGAACACCGATCGTATTTGCATCGATTCGACTTTTCTATTGATAATCATATCGACCTGCCAATGGATGCCATTGACTAGGCCTTGATCAACTATCAACATTTCTTTGAAGATTCAGAAAATATATATTCCTGTTCTGTAGGATATAATTCTCTCTGGCAAATTTCTTATCAAGTCAAGGTTGATATGAAATTGAAGTTTTGAAACAAGTTCTCTTGAGATTGCATTAAATTGGAATCGATGGAAGTAAGATCCTTTTGCTGTTAAATGACAGCATGGTTTTGTAAGATTTTTGGTTGCAGCTTCTTTTGATGGATGCGTACAGCCGAATCATCCTCTCACCGCTGCTCTTTCTGAATAATGATGTTATTCTAAACATCATTGTGTTCCATATTAAATTTCAAATAACATTGCGGTGCATGCATTAAAACAGTGATTTATAAAGGCTTGCAAAATTAATGATTGCCTCATTTCTCGGATATTTTTTATTTGAACTGTCAAATGTACATGGGCTCAGGTGTTGGAGGTTATTTATGATCAAACTCTGGAACCATGGTCTTCTCGACGCATCCACGATGAACAACTGCAACATGATCCTCGAAAGATGCCGAGATGAAGGGTCGGATGCTGCAAAAAGTGAAAGGCTAGAAGATTGACTGGTGTCAAGGAATCTTCAGTTTTTTAGATGACAGGATAAGTGACATTGGTTTAGTGCTGCCTTAACCCATTCTTTTACCCCCGTTTTACCTCAATCATTGAGCCATAATTTGAATTATTATTATTCATTCATGCACATGAGAAGGGATAGCACAGGACCTCCTTCGTGCTGTTGTCATCTCATTCAATACAAACCACCATTGTTTAACTCTACTGAATTTAAGCTCAGATCAATAATTGCTCATTGATCAGACTCCTTGTTAGTATATGATGTATATCAAGACGTTGTCTTCCTCTCTTTTTAGTTGAGAAATGTGAACCTCCACCGTCTGGACATAGTTTTCTGCCATCCTTTTTATATCAACTATCATCTATGAATCCAACAGCTAACAAACTCTCAGAGGCGTGAGTAAGTCTTTGTGAAGAGTCTATTTTGCCCCTGAAAACAAAACAAGAAACATGTTATTGGGGGTAATTCAGTAACTTCAC
>Ga0325405_1008143_pt1 | contig 10459 bp, 4 predicted proteins | sample PopdelMetagenome_21_FD_205663 | JGI IMG/M metagenome (GOLD analysis project Ga0325405, IMG submission 205663) | Populus deltoides microbial communities from Bellville, Georgia, United States - Xylem-Control-R2 | ecosystem: Host-associated > Plants > Phyllosphere > Stem > Wood/Secondary xylem...
GAGGATGGAGTGTTATTTTATCCTAGTAGCATGAAGGATAAATATCATTTATATATCATTAATACTGATGAAAATATAGTAGCTCCTTAAAAAGCTTTTATGCACCTAATAATGTTGAAAGATAAATTTTTTTATCTTAATATTTTATGTTAAGAATAAAAAAAAATAGAGTTTTGTTATTCAATAATAAACCTAAAACAATATCAGTTCTGTATCATTTATCTTTTAAGAGAGCGTTTGGAAATGCGGGCCAACCCGAGTTTCCAAAAAAATCAATTTTTTTGGCTAAAAATTAATATTTTTTTATATTTTGTATCGTTTTAATGCGCTAATCTCAAAAATAATTTTAAAAAAATAAAAAAAATGTAATTTTAATGTATTTTAATATAAAAAATATTTTAAAAAATAACCGTAATCATATTCTCAAATTTGCTAAATCTTTTAGAACTTTTCCTACTTTTGAGATTATTGCAAGACTTCTGCTGAGGCCCAACACTACTAATGTTCGCTCAAAACCTTTGCTGCGTTGCTCTCTTTTCAGTTTTCCCAGCCAATCAATAAACTGGGCTGTCGTTGGAGGGCAAATTAATATTTGTATTGTACTAATATTAAGGGGTGTGGATTGTGATATTAATTTCTCTCTTTCTAATTCATTTAAGAAAGAAATAAAAATGAAAATTATTTCATTTGCAAGAAAAAAAAAAAAAAACAGAGAAAGGGCCAATATTCGGTATAGGAAATGCCATGGTACCTGCGAGATCAATAGGTCCAATAACGAGCTGGGTCAGTATTTATTTCTCTCCTCTCTGATCCTCGGGCCTAGAAATGAGTCAGCATCTCCTTACAAACTCTTTTCTTTTTTTTTTTTACAAATAATTAAGTAAGTTTTAATAATCCTGAAATTTACAGCATTTAAACTAATAATTTTAAAAAAATAAATTTAGAACATGATTAATTAAATTACCCTTCTCGATTTTTTCTTTTTCAGGGGTTAGTAAGCTTATCAATGATAAGCCATCCCTGCATTATTTGGAAGGGACACATGCGTTTTGAATTTTTCCATCCAAACAATGGAACGAGAGCGGTTGTCCCGGTCGCCATCACAAATGAGATGGAGACCTATCTCCGGGAGGGCCTGCAAATTAATTAGGCATACGGCAGAGGGTATTGGTAACTAAGCAGACCATGGAGTCTGGTACTTATCAACATAAATGCCAAAACCCTCCTGATTCAAGAAATGGCACAAAGATTTTCTTTTTTCCAAGCTTGAAATAGCCATGCTAGGTTGTCATTTTAACATCAATTTTGCGTTGCTGAGACAAGGTTTTCATGGCCTTCACGCAAGCCTATACATGAGAGATCACTTGCTATTGCAATCCAAAGTTCGAATTCAAGCACCTAATAAAGATAATAATGAGCTTAGATTCACAGTTCTGGGACACTTGCAGAAAGGAAAGTGCTGTCACAAAGTTCAAACCATTTTAAACAGGGTCTACATTTTGAGGTGGAGAAGAAACGGCATGCAAGTCCTTCTCACATATCAACTCAAGCATCAAATCCTTTTCAGCTGAGGCTCTTACAGCACATGCATTTCCTCTTGTTCGTTCTCTCTTTTTCAAATTCATACCTCAAATTTACGTCAACACTAAATTATCTTCACTGTGTGTCCGTTGAAAGGCAGAGAGAGAGAGAGAGATTATGAAAGTGGCCGATCGGCTTTAACCAAATCTGGAAGAAGAAAGAGCACAAGTCCTTGTCGATTTTTCCATTAATGCACACACAAATCCAGGTCAATGCAAACCAATAACTATTCAATCACCATGTTACCTCACCTCACCAATAACTATACATGCACACACGTGCAGATGTTTGTGTGCACGCTTGTCTTATGCTACGTGCCGGTTCACTATTTAAGGGTTTTTTTTAATGTGAGTTTTTGTTTTTCCCATCAGGAGATTCATGTGACTAATTTAGATTTATACTATATATAAAGCTATTTCTCTCTCGTTACATGTCAATTATACAGTTGGTGCTATTGGAACTTATTTTAATAAAAGTAAATGCTGAGTATAGTATATAATTGATAGGCTGAACTTATCTGTATGTTGTTAGCTATGATTTGATGAGGACTCGTGTGTTTTTTCTCATATATATATATATATATATATATATATATATATATATATATATATATATATATAAAAACCTTTTGTAAGAGCAATAACTTTTTGTTGGGGTCAATTTTCTTGTATATATTGTTATTGGATTTAATGTGATTGTATTAAAAATATATATATATAAGAATAACACAACATTTATATATTATTATTGGAAACTCTGTTGTTGAAAACTCTCCATAAGTGCAATTAAAGCTAATTATGTTGGCCATTCTTAAAACTGTATAATTTAGATTTCAAATCAAATCATGAAAAAATCAACTTGATGTGAATCAATAAACTTGATGAGTCTAAAAATAATACAAAAAATTAGTAAAATAAGTAATTTAACTAAAAAACTTTCAACATAACCTACTTTATTGTAAATACATAGATGGTTATATTTGATATATATGTGTGTGTGTGTTTTAGATTATTCTTATCGAGCTTTGGTGTCTGGTGGCCTAGCATGGATCTTTAAAGCACATATATTAGCCTAATAAACTAATCATCCAATCCAAAAAATTCCATAAATTAATTAAAAAAATACAAAATAAAATTGTAAAAAATATATTTCCTTAACCCTAATCTAATATCTTTCCCCGAACGCCTAATTTATTTAAAAAAAACAAAGAAGTAGACAATACGTTGTCTGTAAGCCTGGAATTTTACATAAAAGAGATGGCTAGAAAATTAAGGCAATGATGTTTTTGACCTAGAAACCCAATTTTTAACCCATTTCCATTAAAAACACCTATATTAGCCCAATAAACTAATCCTCCAAACCTCAAAAATCCCCAAACTAGTTTAAAAATTCAAAATCAAATCGTAAACAAATATATTTCCTCAACCTTAATCTACCTTTTCAGGCTATATGAAAAAAAACACTTCAACGACACTCCTCTCATCAAGAGAAAGATTTTAACAAGAAGTTTGCCCATTTTTGTCAAACAAATCAAACCAACCAACATTTTCCCTCTTTCATTGTTTTTAGCAACTTTATATCTCTCCCTCTCTTAAGCTTAGAAACTAAAACATGAAAAAAAAATAGTAATAAATATTTTTTTTCAGGTGTCAAAATTTTCCTTGAGTTTTAATTATGAAAATCTCGGAAAACATGGATTATAGATAAAAAAAAAAAACTTCAAGTACCAAATATGACAGAAAGGAGCCTTTACTACAGTAATAAATAAAACATCCTAATTTTTTTTTCAAGTGTCAAAATTGTCCTTGAGTTTTAATTATATTTAATCAAGAAAATTGAACTTGATTTTTCCAAATCGATCATTGATTTAATGTTGGAATCTTTTATTAAATATTGCGAGAAACCAGTAAAAACCACCAATCCTAGTATTGAATTAACTAAACTTTGTATGATCAAATTGAAAAAAAAAATGATAAAAAAGGAGACACTATGAAACTAAGCCTTCCTGGTTTTTTAATTTTATTTTTTTGTATATTATTTGACTTTATACATGAGATAATTCTATGTTTTTTAAAGGTGGCTTAGTGCTATATTAATGAAAAAAAAATATAGGGCATGAGATTTAGCACTAGACACAATTTTATTATAAATTGCTACAATGAAATTATCATTTTACCCTTGAGTTGAAAAAATGAAAGTCTTGGTAGTGGGGTTAGTTTGGTCTTTTGTAATGGTCCCTTGGTTATTAAGAGATTGTTCGGATTTATTAGTCTTTTTCAAATTTTTTACACAGTAAAATAACAAATCTACCTTCAAAGTCAACAAAATCTATAATTTTTTACTAAAGATTATTTTATCTTTTCAAAAACTTTAAAACAATAAAAATATTTTACCTCAAAGGTTGAAAAAGTTAGAGTTGTTGAACATTGGATTTTTTTGGGTTTTTCGCTTCTTATAATAAAATAATTCTTTCATAGTGTTTTTTTTTGTAATTCTCAAACTCGTGGAGGGCATTCTAGTATTTTTAAGTTGGAAAAATATTTTTTATTCGAAAAAGCTGCTTGCTTGTGCTCATTATGCACCAGCGCGTGGGTGACATTCGCGCACTTTAAGTGGCACATGTGATGTCATACAATGTCCAAACTTGCATGTCTACGATGTTTCCAAAAGCATCATTATATCCTCTTCCTGATGATGTTGCACATGACAGCAAATGATAAGAAGTTTGTCGCCGATGGTTTTTTTTTCTTCCTTCTTTTTTTTAGAGAAAGTACACGCATGTCCTCTATTCTTTTAATTTTTTAATTTGAGTTCTTATATTTTTTATTGCTTAATTTCATCATTGGCCATTTTATAAAAGTTTTTATGTTTTCAAATAAGACCTTAAATTATAGTTTGTCATATATTATTTTTTTTATTTCAATATTTATTATTTTGATTTCTGATTTTTTTTCTTAGCTCTTTTCTTAAAATTTTATTGTTTTTTAATTTCACAATTCAATCAAAGTTTATGTTGTTTTTTTTTTAATTTAACCATCATTCTTTTTATTTTCTTTTCCTTTTGTTAAAGTTTCTTCTCTTTAATTTAACCCTCTAATTTAAATTTCTTTGATGCCCTCTAATTTATTTTTTATTTCGATTTTCACCCTTAGTCTTTTAGTTACAATTTTTTGCGTGATTAATATATTTTTCATGATTTTATCATTTGACGTTTGATTTGTTAGGGATTGGACTTCGTGATTTTTTTTATTTGTTGTGCTTCCGATCTAATGACATGGGTCACGAGTTTGAAAAGTTAATGTGGTTCGGAATCTTTTTTTTTTTCTCATTTTCTTTATGATTTTATAATTCTACATTATTTTTCAAAAAAAAGGGATTAGTTTTGTGGTTATCTTCAATTTCTTTTCTATTAGTTTATCTCAATCTCATGATCTAAATCACGAGTTTTGCAAGCCTTTTATAATGAAGTTTTTTTAAAAAAATAATTTTTTTTGTTTAATTTTTAAAGAATTTTTTTAATATAGATGAGATTTATTTTATAAAAATAATATTTATTTTGAAATATTATTTATAATATGCCTACCTCACATAATATTTTTTTATTTAATCAATTTCATATGTGTTTCTATTTCTATTATCCTTTGTTGATTTTAATAAACAAATTTTATATACACAAACCAGTAAATGTCTCATTTTACAGGATCAAATATCTTGATCTATATTTATTTTTTAATTTTTTTCAATTTTTTTTAGTTATTATTAACGATTGTTATTTGTTTATTTAAATAGATTACTATCAATTTTTTTAATTAAATTCTTGCATAAGTTTTTTTATTCATACTTTGAATTTTTTATATAAAAAATATCAAAATAACCTTTATATTTAATTGTTTTTTTTTAAATACCACTCGCGGCGAAAACGAGGTTCGAATAATGGTAGGTGCCAATCCTTGACGGCACGTGACAATGAGTGAAGCCGGCCGTGTGGTTTGAAACGATTCGATTTCCTTATTCTCGTCGATTTGAGTTGGATCCTAAGCTCACCTACCCCCTCCAAAACACCAATATAACTGTAAATCTGTAAACAGAGACGCATGTTCTCATGCACTGTTGCTTAAAAATTATATATAACTGCTAATACTAGATTTTGTTTTGTCTTCTATTTTCAATGAGATCTTAAATAAGATATCCATCCCAACCGATATGTTTTTTTTTTATTACTTTTAAATCTGTAATATTAGTAATTAATATAGGAATATATTCACTTACCTTTCAGGTATATTTTTGGATTTTTTTTCTTACTATGGTTACTTTTAAATCTATATAACAATTATAATTTAGTTATGAAATGTTATAAAACCTAATTCAATATGCTCATAAATGTGCTCACCGCTCGATACATTTGTTAATCCAGATGGTGGCACGAGGAACAACTCATGAAGCTCTAGTTATAAGAGTTTGTGATCAAAGAGTTTGTTCCTTTATGGTTTCAAGTTTGAGTTATGTAATTGTTAGTATGATGATTACTGGAGACTTATATAGTCGTTAACTTCAGGGTCTGTGAGATTAGTCGAGATATGCACAAGCTGATCCGGACACCCATGTTAATAATAAAATAATAATAATAATCATAAAATCTAAAATTAACAAGGAAGAAATCTAAATTATGATACAAAATTTGGAATGCAATTTTGAGAAAATCTACCTGAAAGGATTTATATAAAAAATCTACTTGTAAAAAATTAAAGCTATATCCAATAATCATATAAAACATTATATTGCTTCGAGGCACTTTTTGAATTGCACATCGAACTTTTACGACTTTTGAATTGTTTCAATTGATTATCTCATTGTTTCTCGGGACTCTAAAAACTAAAAAGTCTAAAATCCCAATATTAATTCTCTTTTTTGAACGAACATACATATTTTATGACACAATTGAGGACTCCAACCAAATCAGATTTGGAGTCAATAAATCTCTTCATCATGTTTGTTTTTGTATTTTTAAAATATTTTAAAAACAATTAAAAAAAATTCTTTGCTTTGAATTTTTTTTTTTCGTTTTCATATCTGATATTAACAATAAATTTTAAAAAATATAATATAATATAAAATTACGTAATTCCCTTTTACTGCTAACCAATCTGTCGCCAAAGTAAAACCCATAGAAAAGAAAATAAAATATGTACACCGCATCCCCATTCCCCACCAACTGTGCACGTGATGTACCAAATATAAAACTATAAATTACGTCGTTTGATGAAAGAAATAGCTATTTCATTCGCGTGGTTTGGCTGTGTATCCAATAAATTTTTTAGAAAAAAATAATCGTACAGGTTTTTTTAGTGAATTTTTAAATATAAAAAATATTCTCGTCCATAGATTTAAAAAAACTATATGCACATTTAATTAAATAAATTAAAAATTATTTATATTAATAAATATAAAAAAACTTTAATAATAACTAAAGACTAGACTTCAAAAATCCAAAGATAACTATAGATCTAGTTATTGATCTCGCAGAACTAGTCGTGTACCCGGTTGTGTTTAATAGTTTTTTTCTTAAAATAAATTTTTTATTTTATTAAATAATTATCCATGTTAGTAAATAATTAAATAATTATCCATGCCAACAAAAACTATAAATGAAAATATAAAAAAATCTTTAATAATAACTAAAGACTAGGCTTCAAAAATCTAAAGATAACTATAGATCTAGTTATTGATCTCGCAAAACTGGTCATGTACCCAGTTGTGTTTAATAGTTTTTTTTAGAATAAATTTTTTATTTAATTAAATAATTATCCATACTAGTAAATAATTAAATAATTATCCATGCCAACAAAAACTATAAATGAAAAGGAAAATAAAAATTTAGAGAGCCAGAGCGAAATGAGAGAAAAGAAGAAAACAAAAGAGAATCATCATTTATATATACCTGTTAAACGCAAACAGTGGCTTTCAGATCCATTTTGAATACAATTAAAGAAGATGAGACCAAGTCTAATTACTTATAACCATCATTTATAGTTTTTGTTCCTGTTTATAATACAAATTCTTCTTAAATTTCATTTTATTTTGAATTAAAAACTGTGTGATTGTACGGAAAACTTATACAGGAGGTCAAGGTTATCCATACATAAAACCACAAATTAATTTATTTTAACATCATAGAATATTTTTCTAAATTTTCACCTTAATTTTATAAATATGCTCCCTATTTAGCATTAGTTTATCAATTTTCTGATTACGGATCCACTTTGTAAGTACATTTTATGTTCGTTATCTGTTTATACCAAATTTAACCCGGGCTATTTTGAATTTCATTAAATCATACACCATTATTTTTCTTTCCTTGTATATCATTTCTATTTAGTTTTTTATTTGTGTTTCTGTATTTTTTATTTTTAAACCATTTTCATATTTTTATTTTTTTAATGTTGTCATATAAATATTTTATTTCAAATTCATAAATCTATCCTCATTCCTATAATTTTAATGTTCACTTTCCTCATTTAATATAATATTTCCTTTATTAATATTGTAGAATTTTATCTAGGGGTTTACACTTTAATCCAGGATTAAGGCGAGATTACATGTCTTTATGAAAATGGACTCCAAAAATTGATCGGTGTAATGTTTTCTATTGATCAATAAAAAAGTAATGCTCAATTGCACGGGGGCTAGAGCCTTAATCACAAGTATATTGTCTTGTTGAATCACGTAGTCGACACCCCATGTTATATATAGCAAGTTCTTGCAGGAAAATCCAAATTTCATTCCTTTGTGAACTTGAATACTTAGGAATGTTTGGGAATGCAGCTGTGGTTGTATTTTTAAAATATTTAATTTAATTTTTTTTAATAAAATTTAATATGATTTGTATGTTTTGGATCATTTTGATGTGTTGATGTTAAAAATAATTTTTTAAAAATAAAAAAACATCATTGACATGTATTTTAGCACGAAAAGTTATTTGAAAAGCATTCGCAACCACACTGCCAAACACGTTTTTAAATTCTAGATAATTCCATCAAGTGTACAATACTTTATTAGTAAACGTTGTACTTTAAAATAAAAAATAAGAAATTCTAATTTTTTTCTTCTAAAAGATGAAAACTATGACAATAGTTTTGTAGTATTATTGATAATTTTAAAATGGACTTTCATGCTTTAATATGTTGGTTTTTCTGTCACTATACTATTAAATAGTTTTACTGACGGATGCATTTCATCAATGTAAAACACATAATTTATCGGTAATATTTATACAAACAGAATACGTCTATTAAAATATTAATAGTCGGTAATTTTTATTTCCGTCGCTACTTTAATTAGAAAAAAACTCAAATAACAATGATTTTACATATAGGAAAAGCATCCCAAAAAAAAAGTATCTCCTGTTATTTTAAAGCACCATTGCTATTTTTATCGTAACATAATAAAATAAAAATAGGTTTTAAAAAGTATTTGTACATAAATCACGAGCATATATATAATTTGGACGAGAGATCTACACACAAAATAATATTTGAGTCATTGTTTATATATATACTGGGCGAACAACTAAAATGTTTTTTTTTTTTTTTTGCAATACCAATCAAATTAAGTTTATGGTTAACAATATTCCCAAAAATTATCAGCCATAATTGCACCATTAATACCTACCTAGCTCTAGCAAGAATCTTCGCAAAGCATGGAAACACAAGCCATCCCTGGTCAATAATTTGATCCAACAAAAACATGAAATATTGACCCACATGATCCTAATTTGTACTTAGAGTACAATGATTCAGGATTAGCTAGGTAATCAACTCTCCCTTTCTTCAACCTTTAACGCATCAACTTGCTCTTTATTGCGGCCATGTTACTAACCCAACGTTTTGTGCACTCCATACGCCCATATGCGCGCGCGCGCGCGCGCGCGTATCCATGCACGGGGGGCTCTCACACGCTTCGCGTGACATTTTATACTCTTTGTCGTTCCTCTTAAAAAATTCGTATCGACCAACAAACCCTTTGACTTGCAGCCAAAGGTAGAGAGAGAGAGAGAGAGTGGGAGAAAGATTTTCCCGCCTTCACATGCAAAATTCGCCTTTTTATTTATTTGACTCTCTCTCTCTCTCTCTCTCTCTCTCTCTCAAACTTAATGAAAAGAATATTCAATAGATAAATTATTACAGTGGGTTTTTTTTATTTTTTGACTACCGGGAAGAAAGCTCTCGACTCGGTGCGAGACTTCCCATGATAATTAAAACCGCCATTGGATAAGGTAGTAAATAAAGTATTTATTAAACACTAATTGCTTGTGAATGGAATTTGATTTTTTTTTATATATTATTATTAATTTTTTTTTATTATTATGAACTAACTAGGACTTAGTTGCACAGTGATAGAGTAAGTGCAGAATGTGACAGCTCTTTTCAAATGTTTTTCCCGCTTAAAAATATTTTAAAAATAATATTTTTTATTTATTTTTAATATTAGTATATTATTTCAAAGCAAGAAAGAATTTCAAAAATTAGTGAGACTGTTATTCAACCGCTGCGCCTAACAGTCACTGATTGTTTGTTTGAAGGTGTGTTAAATATTATTTTTTAAAATGTATTTTATTTGAAAATATATGAAATATTTTTTTTAAAATTTTTTTTAACATTAATTTATTAAAATAATAAAAAAAGAACTTTTATTTCATAAAAATTGCTTATTATTTTTTTAATAGGAGCTCTAGATGATGCAAGGCAAAGATGGGTGAAGAGGAATTCGTGTCCTTCGATTCCTCCTCTGATAGATTTCTCATATGCCAAGACAAACACAGCTTTCTCACCCTATTGCCAGATTCAATCCTGGTCGTCCAACGTTTTATGTACTGTTTGAT
>Ga0325405_1008146_pt1 | contig 10458 bp, 9 predicted proteins | sample PopdelMetagenome_21_FD_205663 | JGI IMG/M metagenome (GOLD analysis project Ga0325405, IMG submission 205663) | Populus deltoides microbial communities from Bellville, Georgia, United States - Xylem-Control-R2 | ecosystem: Host-associated > Plants > Phyllosphere > Stem > Wood/Secondary xylem...
TGGAGAGCAAATGGACATCCATCATTTTGCACCGCGCTTCAGGTTGACTTGGATCCAGCATAGGTATTGCATCTGGCTTTGTATTGGTTAATTTCTTTTCTTCTTTTTTTGTTTTTCTCTTTGTTAATTATTTGTAATTAACTACAGAGTTTAAAAACTAGCTTGTCTAATTCTGAATTCTTCAAAATAAGCACTTTTGAAAATTGAATTTTCCCTGAATTTAAAATAAGATTACAAGAACGTCTAAGAGTTTTGTTAGACTGTTGTTAAATTGAGAATAAATCTTTTATTTTCATGTCTAATTGGAACATGTGTGAATGATACTTTTGTATGATGAATGACTTAATGCCTTGTAGACCCTAAGAAAAAGGGCTTTTATGAGTCCAATCTTGCAATTTTATCACTTAGCATATATAAATTTCTAATATTTAGTATTTGTTTCAAAGGTCAATTATGCAAAAATTTATTTATTTATGTAAATTCACAATTTAACTAGGGAGTTTAATTTGAGGATATTAATGTAGCAGTTATATTTACGGTGTTTGAAATATAGTGAATCTCAGTTAAAGTTAATCAGCTCTCTCTTGCAGTACCAGAATGAGGCTTGGGATGGCAAGGTGGAAGTGGAGTGGCATATTCAATCCGATTGCGCCTCTCAGTAGCGTAATTGATATGATGCCTGCTACGTAGGTTCTAATGTGGGAGACATTATTTCTTTGCAAGAAATTGACCAGGCATCGATCATTTCCATCTATCCATTCATCCATCTGGTTGGTTTGTTGCCCTTATTGTTCGAGTAATTTGGTCGGCATTTTCTTGCACATCCGTGAATTGCTCTTCTAGAACCCCAACTTCTAGTTCATCAGAAGTGGAAATCTCTCATTGTTCTCCTTGTTCACTGAGCATCCTCTGAAACCTTGGCGAGTTGGAAAGCTTAACATATTCAATCCCCATTTCAAGGAAGAATTCAGCAACTTCCTTGGAAACTGTTGCATGTGAGTTTCCAGCACCTCCTGTTACCAGCAGACCTCCTGTTTATGGATTAACTGCAGCTGCAGTTTTCATTACTAGCAACTCGCTCAGGATGTCTAGTTCTTGAGCAAGATTCTTGCCTTTGGCTTCAACAATTTGCTTCCTGAATAGTTTCCCTTACATTAAGTGGAGCTCCATTAAAACGAGATGCATCCAAGGTCACTAGCCACCTTGTTGCAATATACATGCTTTGCACTTCCGGTTTCGGTAATCCAAAGCCACATCATAATCATGGATGCTCATAGAGATCATGCCACTGCTAGAAGCTGCCAGTTTCATTTACAGAGATTAAACTTGCAAAATAAAGAAGATAAATTAGTAAGTACTATTATCTATCAGGATAGAATGAATGATAAAATTACTAAGATTATTTTAGGTACTTTGTAATAGCTTTATGTAGGTAATGGCAAGGATGCAAGAAAATCTGAGAGGTCAATACTAACTTTGTATTGAATTCTTGTAACAATAGAATATACAGTTGAATGATTTTCTGACTAATCTATCAGAAATTATCTTGTACTTTTATGTTTTATGTTTCCATATTGATCCAATTTACGAAATGAAAAAACTGAAAATATTAAAACAAGAATATAAACTTAGCTGCCTTGAAGAAATTAAAATAATAATTATCATTGATATTTTAGATAATTATAGTGAAAAGCGTGTGTACGTAGAACACTCTCTCTCCCTTTTCTTTCTTTTTTTTTTAAAAAAAGAAAGTATTTTTTAAAATAGATCACAACCTTTTTGAGGATAAATATGAGGAGAATTTGGTTACAATTCATTACATCTCATTTATTTTTTCAGAAATGTACCAAATAAAAATAATAAATATGAGGAGCGAATGCCCTATCTTGCATAACTTCATACATAACTAAAAACAAATTTTGGGCATATAATAACACAATTATTTAATTTGGAAAATGTTGATTTTTTTTCTAAGTTATATGGTATTAGAAATTAATGTTTTGTCAATCATTTAATTTCATGGTTAAAATTATTATGCTAAGTATACCTTACAACAGATATACCATTACCATACACACCGACAGCTCCATTCATTTTGTTTCACATGTGAAGTGAATGGTAGGATTTTTTTATTATATTTATTTTTTTTATTAGTTATTTTTTATAGAAATATTTAGCTAATAATATTTTTTTTTGCAGGCTACGATTCTTAGATACGAGCCAAGCCTGATAAAGTTTTTTATTGAAACACATGTGCAAAGTGATTACCGCTAGAAGTTCGTGAATAGCCGAGCTCAATATATTTTGTGGTATATTGGTTTTCAATAATTTTTTTCTTAAATTTAATGATTTTTTTTCAGGATATATGTAACAGCTAATTGAAGAAGAGATATAAAGATGATCCTTCAACTCATTCAGATCGAGATCCAAATTTATGGTTAAATGCAACGAAACCCTATAGATAAGTTTCTCTGATAAAATCTCTTTGCTTTCAATTGGCATTATCTGTATTTGTGGTTTAAATTGGCATTACTCTTGCCTTAATTAGTGCCATGGAAATTATTAGCATGCCCTATGCGGTGTGAAAATCCTATCGAAAAGGCAAAATGATGCAAAATAAGGCAAGAAATCCCTTCTGGTAGGTGGTATAAAAAAACCAAACACTGTAGGAGAAGGAATATGAGTATCCTTATGTGTATAATTCAGCAAACATTCGGTCATAAAAATGGGTGAAATACGAACTGCTGTATGTCTTCAAGGGCGGAGAGAGGAGGTTTGCACGGGTCCGGGCCATGCAAAAAGAAAAACCATTAATATTACGCTCTCGAAAAAGGAACAATTTTTGTAGGAATAGAGCCAATATTCTTTTTAAAAGCTCATATAGGTAATGGCAAGGATGCAGGAAATTCTGAGCGGTAAATTTAAAGCAATATTGTTCATAGAATTTTTTGAAGATACTCTGTCAATTCATGTAAACATGCTAATTACTTTGTGTATGTTGAATGATTATTCATATTGCAACAATTCGAATTTTTATTTAATAGAAATATAGATTATCGATTTTTTATTTCATGAAAAAAAGATTATCTATATTTTATCCAATTAAGCAAAAATTCTTGTTTTTTCTATTTAAGGAAAATAGTTATCCTATTTTTTTTTTATTTTCAGTATTAAAAGAGTTTTCTAGTTTTTTCTATGTAAGAAATTTCAGTAGTCTTTTATCAAGTGAGATAAATAAAAAATTAAATATTTTCAACAACAATAATAAACCTTTTCGTATGAGATTTATTGTTTCATACCAAGATCACATATATCAACATTTTAAAACAATATTGAAGATCTTCTGGTCAAGGACTTACCAATAATGGTTTTAATAATTAGTTTCTTTAAATTAAAGGTTTGAGTTATAATGACTCAAGTTTTCACAATTACAATGTAATGAGGGCTGTACTACCACATTATTTATACATAATTAAGAAAGTTATATAAGATTAAAAGTAAAAAAGAAAAAGAAAAATGGATAATATTAATGCTAGGTATACAGATTTGTTTTACTATGTTTTGCTTACTAACACATACGATATCTATTGTAATGTATATGTTACAAAGAAAGAATTACAAATCTTATAACATTTAGTGGAATAATTTTAATTATGAAATTCAATTGAAAATAAATTGTTTATTTTCATGTCTTGGAATATGTGTGAATGATACAATTAGCAGCAGTCTGTTTTCCTGGAGTAAGCCAAAAAGTTGCAGCCTTAACCACATAGCAGCAAAGCCTGAAGTTGCTGCCTGATGCTGTGGAAAAAGAGTCGCAATAGTGAAGAATGTAGATTATTCCAAGTTGTATACAAAACAACAATATTTCAGGGCAGTTTCCAAATGCGAACCCACATTTGAATAATTCTTGAGCTATGAATTTGTCAACAAATATGTATCTTTGATTGAATCATGTAAGCTCTAGAGCATTGAGTTGTTTCGTACATCACTGATCTGAATTGAAGATTGAACAGTTAAGTCTGCAGAAACGGAACAATGTCACATGGAAGTAATGCAACTTTGTAACTTATTATCATGAAAAACGAAAAGAGTACAGGGGATGTTGCGTTTTCAGAGTTTAGAACATTATTATAGGAACAGGTCATGCAGTAAAACCATAATCTTGATTGTGGTCATGGGCAAAATCCTAACGAAAAGTTATACCATCAGCTGGTTACAGAAGTATTTACATACGAATTACAGTAAAATCTTCGCAGCTGTTACGCTCACATAGCATCACTAGCCACCTTGTTGCAATACGCTTGCATTGCACTTTCCGGTTTCGGTAATCCGAAGCCACATCATAATCATGGATGGTCAAAGTACGTCACCGTTTGATTCTGCAATTTTCTTTATGGTATATCATTGATCCGATGAAGGAAACTGACTTAAGCTTTTGCATGTCACCATCTTCATCTTCTTCATTGGCTGTCTTCTTTGATTAAGGCGACAATGTGTAAGACAGCAGTTCGTATTTCATCCATTTTTATGACTGAATGTTTGCTGAATACGTTGTATATATACGCATAAGGATACTCATATTCCTTCTCCTCCAGGGTTTGGGTTTTGGATACCACCAACCAGTCGGGATTTCTTGCCTTATTTTTCATTATTTTCCTTTTCGATAGGATTTTTCATACCGCATAAGGTATGCTAATAATTTCCATGGCATTAATTAAGGGAAGACTAATGCCAATTGAAATCAAAGAGATTTTGTTCAAATCCAAGGTCTAGAATATGGATGTCTAGGGTTTCTTGCATTGACACTACCGGAATCTTTTAATTTCCCAACAGAATATTTCGTGAGCATGACCTTTACCAACAGGCTCCCAGACAGAAATACTTTATCAAAAATCTATTGTCGGTGATTTATGGTCTGTCGGTAAGTTATGTCGCTCGTGTCCAGCGTCACGGCGATCATCCACCCTCAGGCGTGTGTATGTCTATCTCGTATCTGACAAATATAGGGAAGACAAGGAATTCTTGTCATTTATCAGTGAAAAGTGGAATGGAAGTCGCCACCTAGTATTTTGGTCACTAAAAACCCTAACTGATCTCAGAGATCGGGCACAGGGACTGGTTGCGTAGAGGAAAAGTATTAACACCTTAAATATGTCATACCTAAGGTAAGCTGCATTGCTTGATTGTCTGATATATGTTAAGGTCTAATTGTTGGTCCGTTTATGGTTTAAAAAAGTTCTCCTCGGTAAGGAGATCATTATCTTATCGGGTAAAACCTAATCATTCTACGTCATCAAAAGAAATACCTTTTTAATATCGAGTATACATTTTACGTATAAATTCGTAATCTCAAATACTAAAAGGAAACAAAATATTTTTTTTTTGAAATATTGGCCTAGCTTTCGTGACTTTAATAAATTGGTTATTAAAGTAAAAATGCATGCTAAAAAATTTTATTTTTTTGAATTTTTATTGTATGAAAATATGATATGATTTTTTATTTGAGAGACTTGGTCGTATGCATGAAAACAAAAACATGTTTTTGTTTTTTAAAAAAAAAATTCAACGTTTTGACAAAAACCGGGTATTTTAATACCAGATTTGTATCTTTATGGTATAAAAATATAAATCAATATTAAGAAAAATTCAGTAGAAAAATATGCGAGAAAATCACAAGTTTTCAAAAAAAAATTAATTTTTTTTTAGACTAGGTCCGGCCCAATGAACAGTGGAGCAGCTCTCCACTATTCACATGCAACGTGAACAGTGAAGACGAAGGCAATGGAGAAGAAGAAGGAGAAAGGAAAGGGGAGGAAAGTTGACCTGCTGACGCTCATGGTGATACTGGTGGCGGTGAAGAGGTAGTCGACGATAGTTCACGGTGGTTATTGCGGTGGCGGGCAGTGTTTGCTGCATTTTTTTCTTCTTCTTCCTCGTGCGGTGGTGCAAGCCTCTGTTTCTCCTCCTCTCCTTCTATTTCGATTGTTCTTCCTCCTGTCTCTTTCTTATTCTTTATGTCTTTCTCTGGTCTTCTCAAATCGTTCCCATGATTAAATTGTCATGCTTTGTTTTTCATTACCTCTAGTTCTCCAAATCTCCCTATCCCCTATGTTTTTCAATCTTCCCTCTGTTCGGCCCCTTTCCCCTTTGCTTTCTCTTTATGTCCACCCCTGTTTTTTCTTTTGTTTTTTTTTTCTTGCCCCCTCTCCCCTTGTACTTATAAGTGGAAAACGAGGAAGAGAGGGCTACTACTCTTGTCCAGTCATGGCACAGGGGTAGGGTGGTCCGATAACCACTAGGCAGCCGCCTCAAGGCCGCCTAAGGGGCTTGTCCCCTCTGTTTTTTTGTTTGGTGGTAGGCCACGGTTCAAAGTTTAGGCAAGTGGGGGGTCTTTGTCGAGTTTGTTTTCAGGTTTTGGGAAAGAAAGTGAGCGGGAAAATGCAGGGAAGAAAAACTTCTTCTTCCCCTGCCTCTGCGCGTTTAGAGGAAGAAGAAGACCCATAGTGTCGTTCAAAACGGCACCATGTTGGGCTTTTTTTTTAACAGTGGATGAAACGGCGCCGTTTTGTCTAAAACGCATCATTTCATTTAAAGGAAATGACTCCAAAACTTGTCAATTTTCAAATCAATCCTCAATTTATGATTTGTTCAATCAAGTCCTCAATTGCAATTTTGATTTTAAAAATCAATTCAATTGCATTCCTGCCAAATTCAATCGTCAGCCTTGAAGATGGCCACCTTTTTCACTTTAGTCCTTGGTCTCTGATTTATGCAATTTAACCTCAATTGATCAACAAACTTTCAATTTTTTCAATTTGGCCCTGATTCGGTCAATTACAGCCTCTCAATTTACGCGCTTTTTCCAGCTTGGCTCTTGGTTTCAGATTGCTTCAATTAAGTCTCTAATTGGCCATCAAACTTTAATATCTATGCAATTAAGCCCATGATTTGACCAAATCAACTCTCAAAAATTATTATATGACCCAGAACTTTAATTTCTTCCAATTAAACCTTCAACAAAATTTAATTGAGTCAATAAATATCTAATTTTGGACTTTTCTTTCTCAAATTGAATTTTCTCTATCAACAGGCTCTCATCAGTCAAAAGTATATTCTCAAATTTCAAACTTTATATTTTTAAACCTCCTCAACCAATTTCTAACCATTTTCTAGACGCTCCGGCATCTTATTCTCACTACTATTATTTTCTTTTGGATTTCTTCCAATTATATTTTTTTATTTTCTTCTTTTTTTTGCAAGGACCCAAAAATGGGTTACAACAAGTTCATTGGTAATAAAATTATTGATATTTCCAAATGAAAAAAACGCATTGAACAAAAAAAATCTGCTTTAATCATTCGGTCTTTCCATCGATGAATATTTCATATCACCGACAAAAACATCATATGTAATCCCATAGCTTTAAAGTTGTCTTTATCTGGAAAAAAAATTCCTCAATACATCTTAAGTCAAAGTCTTGGATGACAACAACTGTCTCAACTCATCAATTAGTGGTCGAAGACAAACATCTATATTGTAATCTAAACTATTAGGACCGGGTATGACTATAGATAAAAACATGAACTTCGACATCATGGAAGGTTTTTCTTCCCCTCTTTTGCAGCATCTATTCCTCTCTCTCTCTCCCCCTCTCCTACTTGCCTAAAAACCCCAACACAATCCATACCCTCTCATGGCCTACCACCATGATAAAAGGGGTAGATGAGACAAGCCTTGTGGGCGGCTGTGGGTGGCTGCACAGAAGCCGCCCCAGCCATCCTACCCCTTCGCCATGACTGGACAAGGGTAGGGTAGCTCTCTCCCCCTACCCCTTAAAAATACCCCCCTCACCAGGAGGATAAAAAAGGATGAGAGAAAGAAAAAGGAGAGAGAGAAAAATAAAAAACAGGGATCGAGAGAAAACAAAAGAAAAATAGAGAGAAAGAGGAAAAAAACATGAAAAAAAATAAACAAAGAGGAGGGAAAACAGAAACAAAAATAGAGGAAAAATAAAGAAAGAAAAAGAAGGGGAAGGGAAGGGAAGAAACATAAGAGAGAAATAAGAAAAGAGAAAACCAAAAAAAAAACAAGAATGAAAAAAGTGGAAGAAACACCACCGTTTTTCTCCCCACCACTGCCTAGAACCATCATCATTCTGCCACCAACACCATCGTGAAGCCACCGTCAGGTCAGCCTCCCCCTCTCTTCTTCTTCTCCTGCATCTCTTCCTTCTCCACTGTTCTGCGTGAATAGTGGAGAGCTCCTCCACTATATACTGGGCCAGACTAGTGTCAGTCCAAACCTAAATGGTTGGGTCGAGTCCAACCTAGCCCCATAAAAAGATATGTTAGGCCAATGTTGGCCCAATACTCTTTTGGGCTAATGTTGGCCCAACTCTTTTAGGCTAACCTTGGCCCAATTTATTCTAGACTGATCTCGTCCTAGTCAGGATTTGCTTAGCCCATATAATTAGGCCAGGCCCATCCCATTATATTATTATAATATAATAATATTATATATTAATTATAAACAAAGAATTCCAAAAAAATTAAAAACCCTTTCAAAAAATTTGTGATTTTCTCGTAAAATTTTTTATTTTTTTTCTTAATATTGGTTTGTATTTTTACACTATAGGATAAAAATCCAGTATTAAAATACCTGGTTTTGTTCAAAATATTGCAAAAAATATATAGAAAAATAAAAAAAAAAATATATCATTTTTTCATGCATATGGTCAAGTCTCTCAAAGATATAAAAATTATATCTTATTTTCATACAAAAAAGATTTAAAAAAAATACATATTAACATGCATTTTAAGCTTTAACAATCAGTTTATTAAAGCTATGAGAACTAGGTCCATATTTGAAAAATACTAAAAATATTATTTTGTTTTCTATTAGTATATTGGATTATGAACTTATATATAAGATGTATTCTCGATATTAAATAAAGAAAGTTATTTTTTATATTGATATTAGAACGGTTAGGTTTTTTATCCAATAAGATAAGGATCTCCTTACTGAGAAGGACTTTTCTTAAATCTTAGATAGACCAATAATTAGAAAACAAGACATACCTTAGTGTTAAAGAATAATATAAATCATATCTTAGGACCTTACCTAACAGTTTAACTATTAGATTAAAATGATTCTTTGACATGATATTAAAGCCTTGATGATCAAGTGATCACGAGTTCGAATCTCATCATCCATATATATTTGATAAAAATTAAGTACAATGTAGTGTGGGCCTGTGCAAGTTTCAAGTCCAATGAGCTTTCACTTGAAGGGGTGCGTTAGAAAATAATATAAATCATATCTTGGGACCCACCTAACAGTTTAAGCTATTGAATTAAAATGGTTCTTTAACACTTAGCTTATATTCGACAATTAAATAATATAACTTATCTTAGGTAAGATATGTATTAGAGGTGTTGATACTTTCTATTTACATAATCAATCCCCGTGCCCGATCTTTAAGAACAGTTAGGATTTCTAGTTACTAAAATATTAAATGGCAATTCTTATTTTCTCTTTTCACTAATAAATGACATAAATTCTTTATCTTGTTTATTTCTCCACACCAAATATAATTGGATATTACAGGAGAATGTTTACCGCAACACTGCACCACACCATGTGTGATAGGTTCTTTGTTTGAGATTGAAAAACGCATCATTAGAAGATGAGAGGCCACTGTAGCCCATCAACATTGTAGCCTTACCCTCTTCTTCTTCTTTTTTTTCTTTTTTTTTTAATAAAAACACTGTAGTCTTACTAGCTTCTGGTTTTCAATTTTTTTCACTGTAAAAAAAAGAAAAGGAAAACACCTACTAGCTCTTGACTCTAACCCTAATTACAAAGTTTTATCAATGTCAAAAATAAAAAATAAAACTTACCCAGTAATGCATTGCAAAAACCGATTGAAATATCTTTCGTTTTCTTTTATGACCACAAAACGCTGAGGAGCACAGCAATACAAAGCAACAATATTTATTTTTTTTCCTTTTTCGTATGTACTAAAATTAAATTTTGGAAAGTAAAATTATTTATTATCAGATAAACATTTACAGGCCACATGATTTGAACCAAATCCATTTCCTTTCAAACCACTTTCTTTTCTGGCATCATTATTTTTCTTCTAATAAACCAAACTTAATAACAATGTGGTTTTGAAATTCTGCGTGCCAATGCAAAATAAGGCAATAAATCCAACGACCAGGCGGTATAAGGAAACCACTACTGAGTATGGAAATTTTTCGATATTTTTTAGGCTCTGGGCAGTCCATGCCACCGAAGATAAAAAACCACACCACGCACAGAAAGGAAGAGGAAGGGCAGATCTTATCATGTAAAGACACGTCCATGCCCTATATAATCATTCACCAAAATCACAACTCTAATTAGATGTGCCGTCTTTTACAAATAATGGAAAATGTCTGTAAAGAAGAAGAT
>Ga0325405_1008148_pt1 | contig 10457 bp, 2 predicted proteins | sample PopdelMetagenome_21_FD_205663 | JGI IMG/M metagenome (GOLD analysis project Ga0325405, IMG submission 205663) | Populus deltoides microbial communities from Bellville, Georgia, United States - Xylem-Control-R2 | ecosystem: Host-associated > Plants > Phyllosphere > Stem > Wood/Secondary xylem...
CATCATCGTTTTTATAAGGTTTATTTGTATGTAGATAATTATATAATAAATATAATACTTTTATTTGTAAAAATCAAGTTCTTTGACTGGATTTAGAGTTTAAATATTTTTTTTGTCACCAAATCTATTTAAATCAAAATATGCGAAAGTCTGATATAATCAATGGTATATAACCTTCAATACTGATTCATAATTACTATATAGATTGATAAAGTTTAGATCTTTGAAAGTATCATTTTCGTGTTTTTTGTGATTTTGTTTCTGGTATAATAATATTATTTTTTAGTGCTAACTCAGGTATCCTCATGTTTTATTTAAAGGATGAGAGTATTAGTCTTGATCGGTATTAGTCTTAATCCTCGGGGATATAACGATATTTTAACTGCTAGATCAATATTTTATTGATTTTGTAGTAGTAATATTGAACTATAGATGGAATGATTCCTATTTATTTTTAATTTTTTAAAGAACATGAAGTTGACTTTAAATATTTTAAACTAAATAGAAGATAAACAAAAGAGATATTTGATATTTTATCAGCTGCGGCGTCATCAACTAATAATTCCTAATTCTTATAACAGCTAAAAAAATACATTTTTTAAAAAACATTGTTAAAGTACACATTAATCATCCTTATATACTATGTAGCAATTGTTGGAGCCAAGGAGTAATTAATCTCAGTGTGTTGTTGGTACTGTAATGGTTTTTGGGTGACAATTTAATAAAAAAACTATAAATTATAGTTTTTTTAAACTAATATTTTTTTAAAAGTTTTTAGTTGGATTTATATAAAATTATATTTTATGTTAATTAACCGAATATTTTATTGCAAACATATGATTAAAACAAAACACGTAACGCACCATAATATTCGTAGTCTTACGATGCCATGGAATGTTAGAGAGACAATGTTCGTACGTAGTCATATTTTTTTATATTTTTCAGCCATCATTGTTTTTTTTAATAGAATTGAATATTTTAGGAGATTAGTTTCTATGATTGTAGTTATTAGTTTTAATTTGTGAAACTGTTCTAAAATTAATTTTTACAGAAGGTTCTACTAATCGAAGTTGATATATATAATTGGATACCATTAGAAAATACGAATGATTAAATTTAAAGAATTAATTATTTAATTACATAATTCTTACCGCTGCAGTAATTAAAGGATGCGTTTATACTTGTTCCAAAGGCAATTTTTCTTGGAAACCAGAGGGTAAATTATGATTAGGTCCCTATTGTTTTCGTGATTTTGTATGTCTCTCCTCCTTTTAATGTCATAAATTACACCGTTGATCACTTGAGTTGATGATTAATTCTTTTTTAGATATATAAACCTCTCTTTAAATGCACTTTTGTTATTTTTAATAGATGATCATGTTATTTGTTAACTAGAAACGAAGGACAATTTACGAAAATTAATATAATAATCTTAGAAAACCATCAAATGACTAAATTACAAAATAAAATATAGAAATACGAGGCTTCAATATCGAGGGTTTTAAATTAAATTAATTAGTTAATTATTTTGTTAGCTTGTTTATTTGCTATAAAATAGTTTTTTTTTCAAGTGAATTATGAAAAAGTAAATTATTTTGTGATGTTTGATAGTGTAATGAAAAATAAGTTGGAAAATATTTTTCAGTGTCTGGTTATGTCATGGAAAATAAGCTGTAAAATAACTTATTAATATTTTATTTTTTTCAAGTTTATTAAAATAATGAGAAACAAATTTTACAAATTAAAAAGTTGAATGAGAATAAAATTGAAAAGAAATATAATTTTATAAATTATCTCAAATAAAATAAATAATAATCAAAATAATAAAGATCAAATCTAAAAAATAAAAAATTGAAAGATGAAGAAATTAAAATAATAATAATTACTATTTCATAAATTATTTCAAATAAAATAAGTAACAATCAAAAGAATGAGAATCAAATTTAATAGATAAAAAAAATTCAATTAAAAAATGATAAGGGAAAAACAAATAACAATTATAAAAATGAGGATCAAAGTTAATATAAAAATTAAATTTTAAGGGATGAAATTAAAAAAACAATATTCAAAACAAAATATATAAACCAATTAAAAGTTTGAGGACTAAATTTGATATAATCAGCAAATAATATGATATTTTTAAATTTTTTACAACTTCCGAAAAGTGTTTTTAGTTTTAATCAATTTTTTTTTTTAAACCTGTTTTCTTACAACCATAACTAAAATTTTACTTACTACAACAACATCAAACACATACTTAATTAGGTTAACCCAGGCTTGTTTATTTAATAATTATGAACCAAAATATCAAACAAGCAATTATTTAGCAGGAGGACACCATCACATGAATTATTAGTGCCTTACTGGCACCCGAAGACAACACATCCTGCATGGGATTTTGGAGCGCTCCGACCGCGTCGTTCCGAAGTCGGTGCCTCCCTTCGAAGCAGCTGCATTTTTCTACTACCTTAGCTTTTTAAAAACTTAAAGCAATTCAAATAAGAATTCAAATAAGTTAAAGTTAGAAGAAAAGATATGCTTATTTAGTCAAAACTCCATTTTCGTTCATTTATTTTAAATTTTTAATTAAAAAAATATTTTTTTTATAATAAGCATAATTTTTCATGTAAAAACTTATAACCAATTTTTTTAAAAAATAAAATGTCTCGGTTATTTTTATACAACTATATGAAAAAATAAAATAATAATTAATTTTAAAAACAATAAAAATATTGACAATAAAAAATATTTTTTTATTCCCATCAAATATTCATGTTTAGTAAAAAACAAAATATTGTGAGTTTTAGTTTTATATAAAACTATTCAATGAATCACAAATATAACCATGAACAACCTCTAATCTTATTTAGAAAAAATATGGCATAATTAAATGATTTTTTTAAAACATCACCATAATTATTTATTTAAAGAGGTTTTGTTCTAAGATATATATATAAAAAGAGGAGGAAGAAGAAGTATAGAAGGAATCCCCAAGGGACGTAGCATGATAATAAAGAGTTTGAAATCTGCATAGCAGGTCTCGAGTTCGAGTCAGGGCGTGCATCTCTTGTAAGAGCCTGGGACAGCCGGGGTTTTACTTCCTCACCTGGATCCACAAAATACGCTTTTCGAGAGGGTGAGATTTTCTTGAATAAAAAAAAAGAAAAAAAAAAGAAAGTATAGAAGGGGTTAGACGCTCGAGAATCTAAGTTGTCAGCTTGTATATTTGCTCATAAAAATACCTAAGTATGCTTGGACTTAGAAGGCAAAGCTCGCGCGCTTGGTTTCCCTTAGAAAAACTCAAGCGGGTGACTTTAAGATAAAAAAAACATGTTGTTTACTTGGGAGGAGATGACATGTTGTTAATTTGCTGTAATTAAAAAAATGATTTTTAAGGTATTTGAACTCAAAAACCCTTCAATGTTAAACTCATTTTCACATTAAAAAAAAACTAGGAACCTATATATATTAAATATCATGGTGTTTTTTATTTTTTTTCAATTATGAATAAAAAACAATTTAATTTTTCAAATAATTTATACTTTTTCCACCAACTCTCATATATAATTACATTTCAAACTTTAATTATATAAAAGTTAAAATAATATATTTTTTATTTAATTTATATATAAAAATCCATCGCATAATAGTTTCAATCACAGATTTTTTTTAAAAAACATGTTTTCTTACAATCATAACTAAAATTCTACTAACGACAACAACATCAAAAACATACTTAACATCAAAAACATACTTAATTAGATTAACCCAGACATATTTGTTTAATAATTACGAACCAAAATATCAAACAAGCAATTATTTAGCAAGAGGACACCATCACATGAATTATTAGTGCCTTACTGGCACCTGAAGACAACACATCCTGCATGGGATTTTGGAGCGCTCCGACCGCGTCGTTCCGAAGCCGGTGCCTCCCTTCGAAGCAACTGCATTTTTCTACTACTTTTGCTTTTTAAGAATATATTTTTCTTACAAATATATTAAAATATATTTAAACCCCCTATCAAAATCCTTCCCATGCACGAGTCCCCTTCACCCCCTTATAGCAAGAAAAATGCAGGGAATCTCACATTGATCAAGAAAGCAGTAAACAAAATAGAAGATCAATATCCCGTACAAAGTGATCAAGGTCCAGAAAATAAGCAAATAAAATCCCACAAAAACAAGATCCTTGATACCATGAAGATACTTCGAATTTCTAAATAACAGTGACACAGGGATTCCATGGATACGAATAAGTTCATAGTTAATTAAACAAATCCCACAACGAGGAAGAAGATAAGAGCACATGATTTGGCACTGGAGAGTGGTGGCACCAGATCTCTCGTGGTGATTTGGTGGGTTCGTGCCCCCACCTCCCATCTCCTGGGTTTTATCTGCTAGCCATTTTGTGGATCTTAATGCTAGTTAATTAGAACGGGACATGCTCTTTGGAACTTCAAATAAAAAAATTGTTGCAACTGTCTGCCAGGAATGCAATAATTTCTTTTCACTCAAGAAATAACGTATTGTTGTTTTTTCCTGGTTATTATTTTCATGATTTCATCCAATCCCATATTATCTGGATTAGATTTTCATGTTTCTTGGAAGAAATCTGAGTGATATCTAAAAGAAAAATATGATTTCAATTCGAATTTGATTTAGGTTTTAATTAGCTCGTTGCCATGGTGATTCTTAGCATCAAATCACTTTATTAATTGAACAATTCTCTCAATTTTCATTAACTATTTTATCAATTAAATTAATTGACACCGATTTTTAATGTAATTTGCGTGTTAATTAATTAAACTAGAATAAGTGGGGAAAAAACGTGTAAGAAAGAAAGATGGATCAACTTTAATGGTCATCATTTTGAGACAAAAAAAAAAGAAGCAATAATAATAAAAAAAGAATAAATATGTCTGATTGTACCTTTTATTTTAAAAATACATTTTAAAATTATATTAGAAACAAATTTATAATATGGGATTAGGTTTGGTTATAAAACGCTAACCACCAAAGCGTAATATTTTATATCTCTAATTAAGATGATTAGGTCTGGTGATAGTATCTAATTAGCATGTTTTCTTGTATTTCTTTTTAAGTTTGCCCATAATTAGGTGGCCCCTCGTTGTCGATCTCTGCTTTGGTGGATTTCCATATTTTATCAGCAAAAAAGTTTGGTATAAAAAAATATGTTATCTCATAGAAATACAAACACAACCTTAACAGATACTAAACAAGATAACAATCAGCCCATTATTCAGTGATCTCCTCGAAAGCAACCAAGATCTTACGACGGCCCTGAGAAGCAAATCTGCCGTAGAATAATGAAAATATTCACGATGATTTTGACCTAAAACCTGGTATTCTAAATTTGGTGGACGGTCCAACAGGCTGCATGGTTAAAAGTCTCATCTCATGCTGGGTTGTGATTGGATCGTAAGCACCACCAATTAAAATCATATTACATTCATTGAGATTTTTTTTTTTTTGGATCTATAGTTAGGTTGAGATTTGCTTAGGCTTGATAAAGAAGTATTCATGTCTTCCTTGGAAATATATATATTTTTAATGAATAATGCTAATTTCATGAAAAAAAAATCCCTGAAACCAGAAAAATTATGCAGTCCATTCATCCCTTGAGTATAATTTATTAGTTAAAATTAGTGTCACTATTTTTAATTAATAATATTGATATACCTTTTTTTTTATATATATAGTGTGGAACTCGGACCAGCCCTTTTTAAGGAATTGTCTGGCTTTGCTGCCTGACCATAATTTAAAAAGATTTATTTTTTTGTTTTAAATTAATATTTTTTAGTATTTTTTTATTATTTTGATATCTAAAATATAAAAAATATTTTTTTGATATATTTCTATAAAAAAAATATTTTAAAAAACAACATCTATCATATTCTCCACCATATTCTAAATGTAAAATAATATCTCAAAGTTATTGTCATGAATTGACTCTACTTCAATTATTTTCTTAGAGCCTTGTAATAACGCATTTAAATTTTTTGAAAATTGTTAAAAGTGTAGATTTTTGTAAGGTCTTTATTTGTACATTTATAATCAAGTCTTCAGAAGACGTGTCGGGTGTAAAATTTATATTATTTGATGACATCATCTATCAAAATTAAATAATATAAATATTATGAATAATCATAAAAAAATAATAATGAATAAATATCACAAGTCAAGTGTAAGTGTAATATTCAACCCAATTAAATTTGTATTCATTCATTTAATCAATTTCCCTTTATTTTTTCTTTCAAACTAAAAGCACTTCCTTACATGTTAACTTTTTAATAACTAATGTTTTTTTAAAATCCAATATTTTTTTAGAATAGTTAGAGAATAATAAAATTAATATATTAAACCTGCGGATATTTATAATATTCAAGAAATTTTTAGTTGAGCACAATATATTCATGTTAAAAAAACAAATAAATCAGATTTATATTTTATAAAATATTAAAAATTAAATTGTATATAATTATGGATCAAAACCCCACTTATTATATCCATGAAGACCCTTCTTATCCATAGTCAAATCCATGACTAATTAATTTGCACACCAAGCAACACACAACAAGACAAGATACAATGTCCTAACAAAAAAATAAAATAAAAAAACCTGTAAATTAATTAATTCCCATGGATCAGAATAACATGTGAAGTTTCAATTGCCAAATTCAATTTTTATTTTATTTTTTTACCAAGTAATCCTCACATGTTATTGTTAATAGAATCAATTCAGACGATCCTATCCAAAAAGAAATCTAAGTTTTGAGGTTGCCCTCTTTTAAAAAATGGCAAATTCGGGTCAAATGCTGCTATTGGCTAAAAAATATATTTCATAGCCGTAGCAGGTCATGCACGTCCGTGGAACCCTCAAACCGTACCTTAGCTTGTGATTGAAAAGGTCGAGTAGGGGGGCCTTCCTAATCACAATTATTAAACCTTATTCAAGCGGCCACTCGTTGTGAGTGTTGTGTCATGACTCGAATAGGTTAACCGACATCACTTGATAAATTAAAAAAAAATTAAAGAAAAAAAAGAAGTTATTTAAAAAAAAAATCAATGGATTTTAAGTGTATCGTGAGTTGTTTGGCTGAAAAAATTAAAATAAAATTTAATTTAACTTATTAAACTTAATCAGGTTAAAAAAAATCATCAGGTTAGTCTGGTTAACTCGTCATGCTACATTGAGTAGCTTGAATAGTTCTTTTAAAAGCTCAATCGAAAGCGTCAAAGTTTGAAAAATTATTATAATGAGTATGGTCCAATTATTAAAATAGAAAAATGAACCACATAACACCGTCTTTGCTTGTTGTCTAATTCAAAAATCAACCTAGAAGATCCTTAAGATTCTCGAGGAAATCTGCCGGATCTTGCTTTCCAAACTGTCCAGATTTTCTACAGGATTTTCACCTCCTATGGCTTCCCATTTAAAAGTCCTCCACCTTCCCTCCCTTCTCTTCATCCACTTGTGGCTGCTTCCTTGGTTTCAGTATTCTTTCTTCTTTGTTTCTTTTCTTGGCTTGACGCATCACTAGCGGAACTCTGATGGCAACTTTGGCTACTCTGGCTACCGAGACTCAGTTTCATGTTCTGGCTGTTGATGATAGCCTTATTGACAGAAAGTTGATTGAACGGCTCCTCAAAACCTCTTCTTATCAGGGTATATTGATGTCAAAACCTAAAGGGATTTAATGGATTGTATATTATTTTGTACTTTAGTTCTTGATTGCTGACATCTTTTTGGTTCTGGCTCGTTTTTACAGTCACAGCAGTGGATTCAGGAAGCAAGGCCTTGGAGTTTTTGGGTTTGCACGGGGATGATGAGCAGAGAGATTCAAACCCTTCCTCTGTTTCCCCTGACCATCATCATCAGCACATTGAAATTAACATGATCATTACAGATTACTGTATGCCAGGAATGACAGGCTACGATCTCCTAAAAAAGATCAAGGTAATCAATTCTGATGGTTCTTCAAGATATCTAGCTGTTTTTGTCCATTTGATCAACGTTTTTGAGCAAGAATCTGACTACGTAGTTGCATTTTCCCCAGGAATCCAAGTATTTCAAGGATATCCCAGTTGTGATCATGTCCTCAGAGAATGTCCCCTCAAGAATCAATAGGTGAGAATGTCCTCAATTAAGACTGTTTAAAACTTTGTATACTTAATTAAATCCTAATCTGACCTGGGTTATTAATGATCTGTGTTGATCAGATGCTTGGAAGAAGGAGCAGAAGAGTTCTTCTTGAAGCCAGTTCAATTATCCGATGTCAACAAACTCAGACCCCATCTAATGAAGGGAAGATGCAAGGAAGAAGATCAACCTAGCAACAAAAGGAAAGGCATGGAAGAAATTGTCAACTCTCCTGGCAGAACAAGATCAAGATACAACGAGGGCTTGGAAGTGGTCTTATCCCTATAGATTTCCCATCTCAATTTTACCTTTTTTCAATAGATTTGACACCACAGGCCCAAAGAAAATTTAGATTCACTGAGAAAGATGGGAATCAAGCTATCAATTTTCCTCCGTTACTAGTTCAACTGTAAATTACCACAGGAAATATTCATTTTTGTTCTGTTAAATCTAATCAACAATCATGGAGCTCTTCCCGTATCTCTCTCTCTCTCTCTCTCTCCCCCCATTTTTTTTATATATAAAAAAATTCATACTAGTCAAGTCTATATTCTTTCATTGAATCAATAGGAGTACGCATGCACGTTTTGTGGAAGAAATCATTAAAATTGTTTTGCCATTTCCAAGTTCAATGATACATGTTTCCAAAGAGCAGGGTTCAATTCACGTCCAACCACTTTTATTTATTTTATATGAGAAAAAATCCATTTAAAACAAGACACAAGATGATACTTCATTGACTTTTTTCCCTTCAAATTTCTTTATCCAACTTTTAATAATGAAGATCTTGTACGCTTTGTATGAGATCAGTTGTTTCAAATTTAAATTGGTGACTGAGGTTTTGTACAATCAAAGTTAAAAAAAAAATACTTTTCTAATTAAAGGGATTTTATAAAAAAATAAATTTATTTCATATCTTATAAATAGAAATTTAATTAATTAATGTATACTATTTGCTAAAATAGAGGTACCCAGCATCGATTTTGATCATGTTTGGGATTAGAGTCTAATTATACTTTTAAAAAAATTTTAAATATTTTTAGTTTCAAAATAATTTTTTGATATTTTTAAATCGTCTTGATATAATGATATTATAAATAAATTTTAAAAAATAAAAAATATTTTTTTAATAAAAAAATATTAATTTTAAAATCAATTTTTATTATATTTTAAAATAAAATTAGTTCAACTGAGTTGTGAATTTTATATCACCAAGCCATTAGGCAGCCGGGTTATAGATTTTAGGCTTAATGACTTGAAACAACTTTGGCTGACTGATAGTTTTAGGTTAGAATCTAGCCATCTAAGCCATGTGATATTATTTTTTATTTCTATTCATTAGCAAAAATTTATTATATTCGCATTTTGTATATTTGCAATGATGTTATTATAATTATTAAATTCGCTCGATTTATAATCTTGTTTGGATCTTGTTTTACATATATAAAAAAATAAAATAAAAAAATCAATATATTATAATTAAGATAAAAACTCAAATTAATCCACAATTCGATTTAGTGGTGTAAGATCAAGGGTTGGGGCCTGGCACCAAAAAAAAAAAAAAACTTAATAATATTCTCGCATGAAACCAATAAGATTTAAATCTAGAGCTAAAAACTAGTAAAAATTAGATTTTGCCCCCTGGAATTAATTCTCAACTCCATTCTCAGCCTAGATGATTTCATCAAAATCCATCAACTTTATAAAATATATTTTTAAAATAATATTATTTTAATTTTTTTTATAAAAAATATTATTAAGTGGCCTAACTTATGACCACGCCGTGCACCAAGTTGTTGATCTCCTATCAAGTTTGATAATTATTGATGTCGCAGTGTTAATGCGGTCATAATATCAAATCCATTATCCAAATTTATACCTAGCTAAAAATATATATATATATATTTAAAAAAAATATTTTTCATGTGAATATTTTTCAGAAACAGGTTATTTTATACCCACTATTTCCCATCAAACGTTCATTGAACTACACAATTCTTCCTTTGACGACGCTCAATCTCCTCATTTTACAACAATACGGTGCCGTAAAAATATTTTTTTTCCACTAAAAATCATGTGGTCCAAGCTCAGCTAAATAAAACCCACAAAACATTTTAAAAAAATATTATAAGCTTGTAAATATTTGATTCAAAAATACAATTTGAATCCAAGATCTTCCATGAGCCTATAACCAATTGATCACCGTCCAAAAAAAATATATCATATGGGGATATCATTGGATGATTGGATCGTGTGGTGCATTAACCATGCTGGTCTCTCGAATCAAGAAGGG
>Ga0325405_1008151_pt1 | contig 10453 bp, 3 predicted proteins | sample PopdelMetagenome_21_FD_205663 | JGI IMG/M metagenome (GOLD analysis project Ga0325405, IMG submission 205663) | Populus deltoides microbial communities from Bellville, Georgia, United States - Xylem-Control-R2 | ecosystem: Host-associated > Plants > Phyllosphere > Stem > Wood/Secondary xylem...
ATAATTGCCCTATATACGAATGTGACTAGAATATATTTTCTCAAGATTCTTGCCTGTACAATTGAATGTCACAAAACCCAATTACCATAGCATAATTTTGAATTTTTGGCACCATTCTTATTGTTTGTTGAGATGCCCAATCGAATAATTTGTCAATTTAAATTAGAATACACATTTATTTAAAAATATTCCATTATATTTATGTTACATTCAAAATTTAAATATCTTTATAAATGTACGTAGTTAATCAGATATATATAAATGTATCACTTCAATAATAAATTAAGAGCCACACCTCAAATTGAATAGATTTACTCTTTATCATCTCAACCAATCCATGTAATATTAGAGTCAAGAACTTTATATATTCTCCCATGGTAATTTTTTTTTAAGTCCTGGGTGAAAAAGAGAAATAATTAAATTGAGGCTTGCTATATATTCATTCTTTTGAAGCTAAATTTTAAATTAAATTTACTTGAAACAAAAAAGGAATTGGAATTTGTCTATCATTCAGAGCTCATATGCTCATGGGATGGTTTGTATAATTCACATCTTGCCAAAGCAGATGAAAATGTTCAAATGAATGACTTGAAAATCAATTTGAAAGAGAAAGAACAACAATAAGACCTCAATCACCATCTAATAAAATCAAAACTAACAACAACAAAAAATAGAGAGAGACGTCATCGATCCAAAATTAGAGAGAAGCAAAAAAATAAAAAAAAAATAAAAGGGTAGTTAGCGAGGACATGAATCGCACCAAAACTAGAGAGAAATTGGTTGTCTTGGGATCATGATTATTGTTTGAAGATTTGGCTAGAATTGTTTATACGGTAACATTTCTTTAATGCACAGTGTACTTGAATCCCAATTTTATGGACACCACAGAATCTCCTCTCGTCAATAAATTGATCTTCTCAGATTTTAATTAATGTATGATTATTTCATTAACCTTTGAAGTATCTATTATTACTTCTCTCCATTTGCAAGCTTTGCATGTTCTAATATTTAATTAATGGGATAAATTTCTCTGATTAGTGTTAACGATTCCAATTTCACCAAAGTATTTTGGATCTTAATTTAAGAAATTTGCTACTATTACTGATCAGACCACAAAAGAGGGACGTAAAAGCGGCTGCTGCATAGTGGATGAACAGTGCAGTCCATGTTGTAGCTAGGTGCGTGCAGGTGAATAGCAGCAAAATCGTATAATTTTTAATTTTAACTTTTAGTTTTAATATTTAATCATCGTTTGATGTTGATAGCCATTGCATGCCTAATTGTTTACCAAGGAACCAACATTTCCATTGGCAATGATCATGGGCCGATCCTCTTTGTTCTAAAAAGTGAAGTCACTATTTATGGCTTAATTAAATGATAATTTCTTTCTCACAATATCTTATATTAAAATCTTAATAACAATATTTCAGGATGTAAATCCACCTAGAATCTAGACCAATATCTCAAGAAAAGAAAGAGCTATTGTACATGTAATTCAAGGTCTAATGATCCACTCAATCAGTTTGTGTAACGTTTTAGAATAAAAACAACATAAATATATTTCGTTCAAGAGATACATAAAATAAACTTATTTCCAAGATAATTTTGGAATAGATTTTTATACTTTCAAAATAAATAAATAAAAGAAGTAAATTAAGACATTTCTCTTTTATTCTTACTATTTTTCTGTTTTCCATCCCAAAATAATAACTAAACATTAACTATAAAAAGATTTACTTATGAATCAAAGGATGAGGTGAGCTGTCATTTACCATTTTTCCATAAAATATTTGTTAGGTGTATATTCTCATTTCAAGGCTTAAGGGAAGTGGCCAGATTCCATAGTCAACGGATTACCTTGCACAAGAGCAAGAAGTATTCCTAAACGTGTCGTGTCACTCTTCCTACTATTTATTTATTTATTTTATTAAAAGACAATCAATGAAATAGATTAGAAGCTTCCGAAGCAAAAAGATAACGACTTGATGAGACGGGGCACTTCAATTAATTATTGGTAATCATTAAAACAACACGTAGACTTGTTCGTTCTCCAGTTGTATCCACCACTGGTAAGAAGTTCCTTCCGTATACATCAGGCTTTCGATTGCTTGTTTTCAAAAGGTCAAAGCCAAATCTGATTCTGTTATGAGAAACAAGCTTCCATGGTCGAGTAATATATATATATAATGGATAATTAGGATAACTGTGACTTTATTTCTTTAATTTATCTAGGATTTGAAGAGATGGAGAGAAACCTTGTATAATCAAAGTAGAGCAAGCTGGTGAGCAAAAACATAAAAATAAAACATAAAAACTTCGTCACAACACTTTCTTTTTAATATATATATATATATATATATATATATATATAGAGAGAGAGAGAGAGAGAGAGAGAGAGAGAGAGAGAGAACCATACGCAAGCTTTGTAAAAAAAATATAATTTTCTTAAGAAAAAAATATTCTCCACGATAAACACTTTTATTTTTTATTATTAAAAGCAGATATACCTTGACTTAATTCAAGAATAAAATAATTTTTTTCAAAATATTGTATACTTTGATTCTTAAATAAAATAATTATTTACCAAATACTAAATTAAAAAATCAACTGCACAAACATACCATATAGGCAATTCTTCCAATGGAGCACGGAATTCTTTTTATACCTTTAATATATTAATTTCCAAAAGAGTCCTCATTTTAACCCAAGAGAATATAATGAACTCACCATTACTTAATTAGGAGTTGGTAATCCTGTTGCATGTTTTTATTGCGTTTATTTAATGGGATGACAAATTAATTTGTCTTTCTTTGTTCTTTTTTATTTGTGCAATTTTTATTTTGTCTCTTGAGTGTGTAATCTCAATTTCATTAAGTTTTTTTTTAATTATTTTTGTTCTAATTTTAGTCCTCTATTAATTTATTTAAAGAATAGTAATGGAAATTGTGTGCAAATTTCAATTTTATCCTTCAAGTTTATGAAATATCTCAATATCACTTATAAATTAAAGAAAAAAAATTAAAGAATAATAAAAACAGAAACATAAATAAATAGAAAATTCATTGTTTAGTAAAACAAACATAATAATACTCAAAAGGGTTAGTTTAACATGAAAGAGTTGAATGTTACAGATGGCACACTAAGAATATAAATTGCTATGATCTACCATACATGAATTATAAAAAAAATAATTGCATAGTTTAGTTTTATGCAAAGAAAAACATAGAACAATGCAAGATTTACTTCAAACAAGATAAGCAATGTAAAAACTTACTACAAACATAAAACGATCTTTGTATGGGCTGAGAAGTTAAGAGCAATACCAAATTAAATCAAAGCTATGAAATTAATTTTTTCTTCATAATGGATCCACCACTTTAATTTTGTTAGTTTTCATACCTTGAATATAAATATGCAAAGTTTATAAGAAACATTAATTAGCTAAAATAAAGTATTATTTTTATTTTGTAAATTTTTTGAAATAAATTATAATAACAATAAAATAATAAAGAAAATTTCTTACGTATTTATTTTAATCGTGCTCGTTGTTTTTTCATAAAATATAAATCATCAAATATTATACTTATTAAGAATCAATGGTAGCTGTAAATATGTCAACTCGATAGTGATGTTCAATTGTTACTAATTTCTTTTACATTGAGATCGTCCCACATTAAAAAACAAAACAATCATCCATATTAGAAACTTCAATGTCTTTATGCTTACAAAATGTTCTTGTAAGGGTCATTTGCTCTCTTCTAAATTCATCCCGTGCTTCATCAATAATCAAACACAATTTTGCATCATCAGTCTCATAATGAATTGAAGATTGAATATTTCTAGCAAAGACATCCAAAATTTCATTTTGAATTTGTGATGTGTATTTAATATTTTATGAAGCATTATAAAAAATAAAAAAAGCACCTACTTGTTCATTGTATGATGTTAAAAGTTCCATCATTTCAAGAAAATTACCCTGATTTTTTTTATTATGCTAGTTCATCATGTCCTCTAAATGCACATGCTTGAAATGTGAGCTAACAAACAATATTTATTAAGAATTTAATATGCAATCAATTATTTATAATCTCTTGAGAAGTTTTCCTCCCAACCACCTTTTCAATATGACATAACTGATTTTTCAAATCATCCAAGCATCCAACATCAAATCTATAAGCTGAATTTGAACATTTTCTCATGAGTCTAAAAGACACATTGTTCCTCATCATTAACTTTCTTCTAACAATTGAATCCATTAACAATAAATATATATGTTCTTTCCAGTTGGTTTACTTGCAAATAAATTGCAGGGGGGAAAGACAACATTTTCTCTTAATATCCATGTTAGGAAAAACTTTAATTTTGAACCAATGAGACTGAAATAGATGATAATGTGTTATTCATCAGCAGAAATTCAAATATCAAAGGTTGAAATGGCTCTAAATTAATGTAAGTCCTTTGAATTTTATCTTGTTGATTAACTGGGTATTTCTAAATTTGAGATCAATTACTTGGATATCAAATTAAATGAACAATATCAATATTTTGTTTAGTACATACAATTCTAGTAGGAGATTGCTTAATAATCAATACTAGTTCTTTGCAAATTGAAGTAAAGACTATTAAAACACTAATTCAACATTACACAATGAAATTGGTTCATTATACTGTAAGTCATTAAAAAAATTTCTCTTTTTCTCAAAAAAAAAAAAAGAATCAATTCTTCATATCATATTCATGGTTCAACTTGAAATTTAAACATCAACTTAAAATAAAAATAGATAAAATAGGCAAACCTTAATTAAGAGAATCTAAAATTAAAAACAACAATAAAGACCAAGACTATAAATTAATGAAATTGGTATCTTTAATTCCACTCAAATTCACAAAAACTCAATCAAATTAAAAATTAATGATAACCCATCCACATATAAAAACAAAATAGAATGTCAATAAAACAATACAAAATCAACAAAAGACAATGAAAACAAGAAAAAATAATATATAGTTTTTGAGTTTGGATTACCTTCTTAATTTTGATGAAAGAGAGGGTGGGGCAAATAATTTTTGGCATGGAGCGCGTAAAGAGAGAGAGTTGGGTGACTATGTTGTTTATTTTATTTTTATTTTTTATCAATTATTTGTTTTACTAATTAATTAACACTTATTTTTAAGCTAGGTTATAAAAAAAAATCAGCTGGTGGCCCAGGCCCCCTCGTTCATAGCATAATTATTGCACCGTCTCCCTTTGGCATCCAAATGTGGATCAACGAAAGGTTCGAATAATCTGTGATTAAAATTGGAATTCATGAGTTGTTTTCCCCCTCAGTTCACTCGATTGATCAATGGTTTGCTACTTAATTTGTTAAATATTATTAGAGACACCTAATCACTAGATTGGTTTTCAAGGAAGTAAAATTCCAACCTGGCCGCTGCTCATTTTCTTCGAGTATTATTTTCTCTAGCAGCTCCATCACGCCTTCATTTTTTTAATTTGATTTTTATAAAACAGACGTAATTGAAAATGGGAAAGGTCTCCCTTGAGCGCTTGTTTGACACTCGATCGAGATGACAGATCTTGCCAACTCTAGTTGTCATTTGACTACCAGGTTCTTTTTAACTATATTCAGAGTCCTTAACTAATCATGAAATGGAAAATACTTGTTCTATAATCGTTATGTTTTGGCAAGGGAATATATAGAATTAGGAAATTGTTTTTTTTTTTTTAAATAAATAAATTCGCGACCACAGATACAAATGCCGAAAATATTGTTTGTTTGCTTGAGCAATCAAGATTCTTAACACTTGCCCTTTCTTTATGTATATTTACTATTTAGATGGCCTAACTTAATCTATTAGAAAACGAAGTTTTTGCTAACCCGTTGAGTTTTTCTACTTCAAGTCACTTGAAAAACTCCATAGAAGAAATTAAGTGCCTAAGCACGCAATCGTGTGGAGGCTATGACCATCTAAACATGTATGTTTCTTCTATAAATATGTGTGTGTTGAGATATCGAAATTGCACCAACAAACATTTGCTAAAGCCACTTTTTTATAAATTAGAGCTTCTCTCCATTCATTCATAGCGCTCTTCTCTCTTCAAACATGTTACGTCTTCTGTTTTGGTTAACATGTTCTCTGGTTCTTCTGGCTTCTTCAGTGGCTTCTGCTGCGATTGTGGAACACTCATTCCATGTAATTCTTTGACTTTAAGCTCTTCTCTCCTGTATTAGTACTCACCCTTTTTGTGGAATGGTCCTTATAGGTTCCCGTCTCGATAAATTATGCCATGCAAAGGTTGCATTAGGGTTTTTGGTCATTATAATTAAGAAATATCAGGGGTGAGGATAGGATGGTAGGCGGGTTTATTATATCCTCCTAGGAAGTTAACTTAGAGTTTTGACATAGGAAAAACATTCATCAAATTAGCCATACGCTTTTGTTTTCATCTTGAGCTCCTAAGATCAAAATCATGTTCACACTTTGAATGAAAAGGATCCAAGGAAAAAGATTTGATTCTGCGACGTCCCAAGATCCAGTAAACTCTTTTCTTTCGTTACAAAAGAGGCTCGAACTCGAGATGCCTACTAACTTGGAAGGAAACATGGGTGTGGGCAACTCAATACACTTCCAACACAGTTCTGCCCGTAACTTAAATAATCTAGTGGGAAAAGTTTTTCGTCTCTTCTGGACTGACCAAGTTTGCATATTCTAGCTAGTACATGAGTCTGCTATATATATATATATATATATATATATATATATATATATATATATATATATATATATAGGCAAAACGATTTTCTACTTTTCTTAAACCTTAATTGCAGGCTGATGGGTTTTGTTGTGAATGTTTTAGGTGAAAAACCTTACAGTTCGCCGGCTGTGCACTGAGCAAGTGGTGACTGCAGTGAATGGAAGCCTACCAGGCCCAACACTTCGCGTTCAAGAGGGCGACACCCTTAAAGTCCACGTTTTTAACAAGTCACCCTACAACATGACACTTCACTGGTAAATCCATGGTTTTTTGGTAATAGTAAATCCTTGGTTAATTACATAAGAAGCTAGAAGTGAGTGGATCAGAAAATAAACACATTGATTTTCTGTCAGAAATCGTACCCAGCTAGGAATTTTCCCAAGAAATTAATCGGCAATTTAATAATTCTGGCATGACTTATTATAATGTATAAACTTTTTTTTTTAATTATTATTATAAAGAGAGGCTCGAATACAAGATCTTCTGGGGAGAACAACCCTGCGTGCTCATTGGCTGTATAAAATAACGTTACCTCTGGTTAAATTGGTCTCTCTATCAGTCACTCTTTGCTTTGTTTTTAACTCTTCTGAGATGTCATTCTTTTCTTTAGATCACGATACTATGAGGCCAAAATATCAAATTTGTCTTCATGTTATCCACTAAAAAACTCTAATTGAAAACTTGAGAAAGTTATTCTTCAACTACCGTGCAGGCTAATATATATAATCATGATTAAAAAAAATTATTAAACGTTTGGGTTCTATAAATATCATTATTATCACTCTTTTAAATTTATCATTATTCGATAAATTATTAGTGCCTAATTATTGAACTTTTTTTGTTTTTATGCAGGCATGGAGTATTTCAATTACTTAGTGCCTGGGCAGATGGACCTAATATGGTAACTCAATGTCCAATACCGCCTGGAGGTAAATATACCTACCAATTTAAACTCCTCAAGCAAGAAGGTACTCTATGGTGGCATGCTCATGTCAGTTGGCTCCGAGCAACAGTTTATGGGGCACTCATTATCCGTCCAAGATCCGGCCATCCTTACCCTTTCCCAAAACCCGACAAAGAAGTTCCCATTTTATTTGGTAACCCTTGATTTTTTATTTGAAGTCACATGATTAATGCTCGAACTATTATGAATTTAAGATTAATCATGACAATGCGTGGTAATTAAAATATGTTTATATGATTGCAGGAGAGTGGTGGAATGCTAATGTTGTTGATGTCGAAAACCAGGCTCTAGCCAGTGGTGCAGCGCCTAACACTTCGGATGCCTTCACCATAAATGGACTCCCCGGGGATCTCTACCCTTGCTCTCAAAACAGTAAGTAATAATATTATGCCATCATCATCCTCAGTCATTATCGGTATTCATGGTATAAATATTACTGGTCCGTCTAGAAGATGAAATGTCCAAGCATATTAATGGTGACACATTTATTTCCATTTTAAACCGTCTTGCTCTTATTATGTTTATGGTTTATTTTGCCCGTGCAATCCCAGGAATATTCAAGCTTAAGGTACAGAAAGGAAAGACTTATCTCCTCCGAATAATCAACGCTGCTCTCAATAATGAGCTCTTTTTCAAGATAGCCAATCATAATATGAAAGTTGTTGCTGTTGATGCCGGGTACACGGTGCCCTACGTCACTGGCGTTGTTGTCATCGGCCCCGGCCAGACCGTGGACGTTCTCCTCGCAGCAGACCAGGAAGTGGGATCTTATTACATGGCTGCAAACGCATATGCTAGTGCTGCTGGTGCGCCATTTGATAACACGACGACTAGAGGAATTGTTATCTACGAAGGAGCACCCACATCAGCAACTCCCATAATGCCTCTAATGCCTGCCTTCAATGACACCCCAACTGCCCATAAGTTTTTCACCAACATTACTGGCCTGGCTGGTGGGCCTCATTGGGTCCCAGTCCCACGTCAGATTGATGAGCACATGTTTGTGACAATGGGCTTGGGGCTCTCAATTTGCCCAACGTGTTCAAATGGGACGCGACTCTCTGCTAGCATGAACAATTTCTCATTTGTGAGTCCTACAACTTTGTCCATGCTGCAAGCCTTCTTTTTCAATGTAAGCGGAATCTACACTCCTGATTTCCCTGATACTCCTCCAATAAAATTTGACTACACCAACGCCAGCATCAACGCCCTAAATCCATCCCTGTTAATTACACCGAAATCAACAAGCGTGAAGGTGTTGAAGTATAATTCCACGGTGGAGATGGTGTTACAGAACACAGCTATTCTTGCCGTGGAGAATCATCCCATGCATCTTCACGGTTTCAATTTCCATGTGTTGGCTCAAGGGTTTGGAAACTATGATCCCGTTAAAGACCCTAAGAAGTTCAATCTCGTCAATCCACAATCACGTAACACCATTGGTGTTCCAGTGGGAGGATGGGCAGTCATAAGATTCACAGCCAATAATCCAGGTGTATGGTTCATGCACTGTCATCTAGATGTGCACTTGCCCTGGGGATTAGCTACAGCTTTCGTCGTTAAGAATGGACCGACGGAAGACTCTACTTTGCCACCACCTCCAGCTGATCTGCCTCAATGTTAGTAGCTGTTCAACATTCTTACAACTCATTTTCGACTCTTTCACTGCAGCAAAGAAAGTTGATGCTCTGTTATTACAAGCAGGCGTGTGCCACCGAGTTCAAATTCTTTAATTGAATGTCATAATTATAATTTTATTTTTCAAACTTAATTTGTTTGATGTTTGTGCAAGATTTGTTTACCATGAACAAATACATGTAGTGATTTAGCTGTTTTATTTTTTCATTGTTCAAGGGTTGTACACGCATATATTGATACCTTGAAAAATTTATGATTCTTATCATTAAATAATCTCGGAGACCTCTCTCTTTCACAACCAGATACCAGGTAGGTTTTTTAGTTCAACTTTAGATACATTTTGATTTTGTTTTGTATTGATTTATTTTTAAAGTATTTTTTTGTTTAGAAATATATTATTTTTTAGTTTAATTTTAAATAATATGTTTTATTTTTTAAAATTTATTTTTAATATTAGTACATTAAAATATCTAAAAACACTTAAAAAAATTAATTTAAAGTAAAAGAATATTAAAAATTATTTTTAAAAAAAACACTTTTCAAACATAAAATAAAATAAACGATAATCCTTTTTCCAAAAAATTTAATGATTAGTTAAGCCAATGATTAGAACAGATTTAATTGTCCTCGCAATGGCTTGAATTGTGCTTGAAATTTAAGGAAATTAACGAAAAAATAACTGACTTATTAAGGGGCAAATTTTAAAATTGTACTTCAAAGAGAGAGAACAAAGAATTCACTAATCAATTATTTTTCAAGTAATTAATTTATGTATCCTGGGGCATAGTACGTTTGTCATGTTTTATTAATTCATTAATCAAATTTATTAATTCAAGTTGGGTTTTCTAAACCAATTAATCTTGAATTTAATCTATAAATTACTTACAAATTTGATAATTCAAGTTTTTCTTTAAGAAAAATTTATAATTATAATTAAATTTATTTTGACTCAAATTTCATTAACCAAAAAGAAGAAAAAAAAACAGGCGTAAATAAAAGTACTGAATGCACTTTAAATAGGTTATTATATACACTTCTCTCTTAAAAAAAGGGATGAATATATAATGGTAGCCATCCAACTTATTTATAGTAAA
>Ga0325405_1008153_pt1 | contig 10452 bp, 3 predicted proteins | sample PopdelMetagenome_21_FD_205663 | JGI IMG/M metagenome (GOLD analysis project Ga0325405, IMG submission 205663) | Populus deltoides microbial communities from Bellville, Georgia, United States - Xylem-Control-R2 | ecosystem: Host-associated > Plants > Phyllosphere > Stem > Wood/Secondary xylem...
ATTTCAGTCCCTCTTCTTTCAATTCTATCTTTTCATAAGAATAATAGAGTAATATACCGTAAAAACTCACGTCTTTTTTGTGTAATACTTAATATATTTTTTTAGATTAACATGGGTGCCCGAAGCAACTTGCATGTACCTCGACTAATTTCACGGGCCCTGAAGTTAACAACCATGTAAGCATCTAGTGGTCTTGAGGTTTGTTAGACTCGAATTGATGATCTTTGGGGAGCAAACTCAAGAGCTGACCAGTTGAGTTATACCCCTTTATAGTTTAGTAATACTTAATACTTTTTTTTATTAACATGGGTGTTCGGAATAGCTTGCGTATATCTCAATTAATTTTACAGATCATCCTAAAATTAACAATAATATAAATCTCCAATGATCCCAAAATGGGATTTGTCATAGCATATGTCAATGATACAGACTTTGAGTCTATTAATTTCCTCTCACAGTAAGCAACCTAACTTTACGATGGAGAAAGGTGTGGAGATATCCATGACAGTGTTAGTCTTAACGTTGAATGACAGACTTGAAATCAACATATCTCACAATTATATGATTTAGGTTTTTTTTTTATGACAAGGATAAGGAATATTTTCAAGTCAATACATTAATCAAAATTAAATCAATTTTTTAACAGTCTTAAAAGCAAGCCACAGCTCTCGCGTTAACTTAATACATATAATAAAATTTTCTATATATTAATTTTAAGGTTAACTCAAAAAATCAAGAAAGAAAGATAGTAGGACTTCAATTTTAGTTAAAAATCAAGGAATCAAGAGAAATTACCTGGTTAATTTTTCGAAGTTATATAATTCATGAATGAGTCTAGAATGTCTACATTAGTAAAATTGTAATTTAGTTAAATTATTAAATTTAAGTTAAACAATAAAAGAAACTACAAATTTAAATTTCGTGACCTCATTTAAGTTTCTAACCTATACACCTTGGATCCCCAATTTTATTTTTTATTTTTTATTTTTTCAATTGGGTTCCGAATATATCTTTTCTTCTCAGTTAGCTCTCTCCATCTAAATGATCTGTTAATGTCTTCCATCCGAATTGCTTGTGTTAAGCAATTAATGACACTGGTTTTTTAAGAAAACCAGCTTTTTTATTAAAAAAAAATGGTGATTTTAGATGGAAGCACTCAATTGAAGTTTTTTTTTAATAGAATGGAGACCCAATTGATGAGAGTTGGCTTATGATTAGAGGGTTATCTTTAAAAAAAAAAAAAACAAGAAGAAGAAGGTAAAGTTACTTGTTAGTTATTAATATGGGTTACTTTCATATGAGTGAAAAGGTAATGTATCTGGATTGTTTAGCAATCTCTCATGGGTGACTTGTAAGTACAGGAAAGAAAAGGGAGTAAAGTTAAATTCTCGTTTATTTGCTGGATAATAGTTTTTATTTAAATAAATTTTAAAAAAATAAATTATTTTTTTATGTTTGGTAGTGTAATAAAAAATAAATTGGAAAATATTTTCTAGTGTTTGGTTATGTCATGAAAAATAAGCTGGAAAATAACTTATTAATGTTTTATTTTTTTCAAGATCATTAAAATAATGAAAAATAAATATTACAAATAATTTTTGTCTGATATAATTTTCGTCTAATATATTTGAAAGGTTAATGAGGAACAAGTCATGAATTTGAAAGGTTAAGCCAGGTTGATCTGGGTTAATCCCATATATTTTCGTCTAATATTATTTTTTAAAAAAATATGTCATCTTGAATTTATTTTTTTTAATCAAACTATATATTTATCAGTCGCCCAAGTTGTCTTTGGGCTCATTTAGTCGATTGGGTCATATCGATTCAGCTCCAACTTTTTTACTTGTATTTGAAATTTAAATTGTATAATTTCAAATTAGTTTATCTTTGGATTAGAGTTGAAATTATGTTTGTTGAATTAATATTTTGAATATATATAGTACAACTTCGAAACGGCACATCGAAATGTTTTGAAACATATCATTTCAATTGAAAAACTGAAACACCAACCGAAACGGAATTGACAAACTTGGTTGGCGCTTGCATAGTCCATACTAGGGAGTGGACGGCCCCTAAGTCATCCAAGCGGTGCGTGCAGGGCCATCTAGCTACCAAATATCGCCTTCCATTGCAGTATTTGAAAGGTCTTAGCGCTCCCGATACGAGAGGGTGGCATGTGCCCAAAACGCTTCTTGAGTTTGGCATCAACAACCTTTTCTTTTCCTCCCTTTTTTAAGCTAGTGTTTTTTTATTTTTTTATTTTTTTTTTTTTAGTTTTGCTTTGTTATTTTTTGTAATTTGTCTTTTATGAGGTTAGCTCTGAATTCATAACTACAATCACTGGTTTTAAAAATTAATTCAGGTTCACTTTTTTTGTTTATTTTTTAATCGATTTATTTCAATTTCATCTTGTAAGTTTTTTTTTCTTTTTTTTAATGAAATTATTTCAATCTTATGTCCATGATTATGAGTTTATAAGCTCATTTTGTTTACCAGGGTTTTTGTATAGTTTTTTTAAATTTTTTTTATAGTTTCGCTGATAATTTGGATAGACTAAGGTATAATTCTTCTTATCTTTTATTGTATTATATTTTTTTAATTTATATTATTTAAATTATTAATTCAACGAATAACTTGAATAATAAATTATTTTGCCCTAATATTTTTTGAATGTAAAAAAAAACTTTTCGGCGGACAACAAATCTAGTTTTATCCAATAAATATGACTCCCTCCATTATTTTCTACTAGATTTGATCGATTCACAGAATAAATCAACGCTACATGTTCTTTTTGTTTACGGTGTGGAGCTTCGACGGAATCGATCGAACCCAGTGACAGCTTAACCTAATTTTACATTTTTATCAATCAATCAAATTGTGGTAACATGAGATAATTCGAGGTTTATTATACATACCCCTTGTTTGTGGCATAGAAGAGCAGAGAACCAAATTGGGGCACAATGGAAAATGGTAAAGCACCAACTATACCATAGCACCTGTAACATTGAAGCTGATTTGATATTAATCAAAATAATATTTTTTATTAATTTTTATTAATTATTTTTAATATTTATACATTAAAATGATTTTAAAAAACATTAAAAAAATTTAAACAAAAAAAATTAATTTTTTAAAAACATTGTTTAAAACTTGTTTCTTAACATGGTAGTTTATAATACTGTATTTAAAAAATTTTGATTTTTTTTTCAAATTATTTTTTTATGATTTCATATTATTTTGATATTTTTAATATGTTAATATTAAAAATAAATTTTAAAAATAAAAAAAATATTATTTCAATATATTTTTATATAAAAAAACAATTACTGTTATAATATTATAATATCAAACATGCCCTTAATATATAATTAATCATTAATCTTAAAATGACAGTTAATTTCAAGTGTTTTTGAAAATATGAATATGGTTTTTTTAAAAACATTTTTTATTAAAAAATATATCAAAGTAATATATTTTTTTATTTTTAAAAAATTATTTTTAACAACAGCGCATCAAAATAATCTAAAACCAATAAAAAATATTAATTTAAAATAAAAAAAATTTTCAATTTTTTTCAAAAATATTTAATCCTTTATTTTCCACCCTAATATACCATGCAGCAATTACACGAACAACAGATAGCAATCAAAAACCATATCGCATTGCTTGAATGACAAACACCATGGAAATCTGAAAGAAATTGATGAATAATTCCTTTTTTCTGTTTTTGGTCTTGAAGAGCACAACATAAATTTTAAAGGTGGGCACCCGACTCTACCCAAAACACTCGGCCGCACCAATTAATGAACCCTAGATATCAAAAAATGAACAGAAAACTTATTCTCTGAATCGAACTATATATATGTTACAGATCCTATTAAAGGATTGCTCATCTACCTGCTAACTAGAACTGCGAAGTGGGCCAGACAAGAAGAAAAAAAGCCAATGTTACAGCCGTCAACACTTACTCAATTGTACACCGCTCGGGACGAATCTCACTCGGCTACATTGTTTTAACTTGCCGATCGCTGCTTGTGAGTTACAGAGCATAAGATCAACATAAACTGCCGTCAGGGTGGCTTGTGGATGATTAGGCACAAGGGATAATGCTTGTGTCACAAAATGGTGGGCCCGCTCAAGATCACCCTGTGCTGCACACAGGACTGCAAAATTTGTGTAAAGGGTTCCACGTGCCTCTTCTGGATTGAGGAACACAATACCTTGTGTTTCTTCAGGGGAAGAATTCTTCGTAGCAACTGATCCTCCATTCATCTCTTCATAATCAAAAGCTTTTTCCACTCTCCATTGCTCGAAGTCTTCCTGGCTAAAAGGCAACTCCACATTATTTCCTCCAGACAAATAAATTGACAAATGCTCAGCAGCTTCCTTGGGCTTGTTCAGCATGCAGAGGGCCTCAGCTGCATACAAATGACCCAGAAAAATATAAATTCTCGAACATACTGGAAGTTCCAAAAGAGACCTTGCAGTTGACAAGGCCTTCTCAGGATTTTCCAATTCCAACTCTACGTATGCCAAGTTAGCGAGAAGTGCTTGCTTGAGCAACTGATTTTCTCTCCTGCGAATATCTTCATGGAAAGAGATCGAGTTCTGCATGATCTCCTGACTTGTCCCACCCTTCTGTTCTTTTGCATCCCCATTTGCATTAACCTGACCCAGGCCTCCAGTTGATGTTTTGGAATCAGAGCCAGTTAAATTCTTGTGGTTTGAACTCTTCATAGATCCTGCTTCGTTCATTTCATTTTCATCCAAGGATAAATTAGAAGGCAAGCCAGGCTTCAAATGATTTAATCCAGAGTAATCCAGCAAATGCAGAGCATTGAGAAGACACTGCCGAGCAAGGGGAACAGAGAGCTTCAGTTGGCCGCCACTACCCAAAAACGTATCTTCCTTTTCAACAGAATCCACATACCCGTTTCTTGAAATCCCATTTTCAATTGCAAGATGCCTCCACTTTCCCTTTCCAAAAACATGAACTGTAACATCTGACTTGTCCGATAGAACTCGACTAGCTTTTAGAAGACCCCTCTCCAAAGCCACCAGACAGCATTCAGCAAGTCGGAGCCACAATAAAGGCCGGTTGTAGAAAACTAAACTTGCCTTTTCAAAACAGCGAGCAGCCAGTAAGGGTTTCCCACAAGCCAAGTGCTGCACTCCACAATTATATACAATGAGGAGAGATTTGTCCTGTAAGAAAGTTAGCAACTTCCACGGCTTGTCCTTCTGAAGAGATGAACTACTACTCAGTGCCTTGGAAAAGAGCACAGATGCTGTATGGTATTTCCCAAGCTGATAGTAGATGCACCCAAGGTTGTTGAACATGCTAGAAATCCCCATCTCTGTCCGATTACTTGCTGCCATTAACAACTTGATGGCCTTACGGTGGTTACTACGAGCATATTCAAGCTGAGATTTCAAGAGGAGAGCCATGGGCGAGTCCCTTACACGTGCAATGTTGATAGCAAGCTTGACTTCGCGCTTTGCTTGTTTCAAATTCCTGGTGAGAAGTAGAAATTGAACCTTGTAAAGATGCAACTTAAGCTTCATTTCGGAAGGAGAAAAGGACCTATCAATCGGGGTCCTTGAAAGATCAGTTGAAAATGAAAGACCCGCAGGCCTTGCTAAATCTTGCCCACTTATGTCTAGTGAGAACATCGATTCATACTCAAGTGTCTCATCTGATAAAGATAGAGTTCTCGATAAAGACTTTTCCAAAGCATTCTCACTAGAAGCTAAATCTGAATTAGCATCCATCCCTGATGAACTGCTAGGAACAGACAAAGATTTTGCAACAAGACTTGCAGATTGTTGCTGTGCTGTGTTCCCATTCTCACTTTGACCCACACAACCAAAGCCAAAAGCTTTTTCTAGATATAATAAAACATCCTGAAAATGGTGAAGAAGTTACAAGTCAATAAAGAATGCCTAGTTTAAGAGCTTTTCAACTGCCAATAACTCAAACAACACATTGCAGTACAAACAAACAACAAAGGCCATTTTTGTTGTGAAGGCAGAAAAGCCACATACTGGATTGCAATTGTAATGCATGGCTTCCAATAGTCTCCACTGAAATTACTATAGAAAACACAATAAAACAAAGACTCCATTACAAATTACAATATAATGCAAGGTTTAGGGTTTTCAATCACAAGTACAAGAAAATTTAAGATCATCTTGAGTGAAAAACATGGCACCAGAATGTAGCAGAAATAATGGGCCCATGCTGAGGGGCTTAACTTAATCATCATATTCAAACAGAGTCACCTATGAAAGAAAATTAAAGAATGCTTTACCTAAACAACTGCAATTCAAGATTATGATTGATGAAAACCAAATTATAATATACCATCATCCTTCATTTCTTTCATTGACATCATTCACCACACAGCTCTTTTCTTTATTTGGGGTCTTTATAAGATCCTTTCACCAGTTTGAGCAAGATCACATTCTTTACTATATTATAGGCTATTGAGCCTCCTCCCGCAGCCTCAAAGAAAGATTTTGAAGAGGGCACAAGCTAACTTAGTTATTGAACTCCTACCACGCCAAGGATGGGAGGGCTCAAGGAAAGGGGAAGTACCTTCCTGGTTGTATAGCCCAACCATTGAAACTGATTTTATTTGAAGCCTATTAAGAGAGAGACCTATTTAGCCAATGCTGAGGTTTGAGGCCTGAGGTTAGGAGTTTAGAAGACACACAAGTGGGGTTAGACTTTGATAGAAAAGAAACTTAATGCATATTTAAGTCTAACCCCGCTTGTGTTTCTTGGCTAAATAGGTCTCTCTCATAGTTGTCACTTTGCTCGTTGGCATTTCTTTTAACATATCAGAGGAACTCCAAAAGAAGTGCCCAAAAACTTATTTCCTAATACCATAAGTTAAAGATTGGTACAAAATGGTTCAAATTGAGGGTGAAAAATTGAGTTGGTATGAAAAAGATTCTTTTAATATAAAGAAAAAGATATCATTTAGAAATTTGCACAAACTGTCAGAAGCAAAGAATCAAGGTAGCTAATACTGAGAGGTTCAGATAACCAGCAGTGACTAGTATGTGCTTCTGAGGATTTCAAGTTTACTTCAAGGAGTTATACAATGCAGAGAATGTAATTGTCGCCAATGGATGAAGTAAAAAGTGCAGCCACAGGGAAATTAATTTACTGTTTTCTCTTTTTAAAGATTGTCAAAACCTAGTACATTGGATCAGTTCATATAAACACCAAAGTAGGGAGTCTTAGATCTAATTTATTTTTTGAAACCAAACATGCAGCATTTCAAAATGTAGTCATGTTGATAATGTGCTCAAGCTCACATCAAAAGGAAGCTTCAGTAAGCAGAAATAGAACATGGAGAGTGGTGGTGTTTGACAAGGAGTATTCGTGTGCAAGGCATGTACACTTTTGAAGAGGTAGAACTTCCAAGGCAGAGGTTAAGCAACTATTCAAGACATGGATGGCTTTTTCTCTGTTAATTTCTTTCCTTGTTTGAATTTCTTTAGACAAATTTCAGTAGCTAGAATTGTGATTTTTTCTTTTCTTTTCTTTTTCTCTAAGAACATTTGTGGTCTACTCTCTCAACATTTGGCTGGTGGAATGACACTCCTTTGTGATTTATTTTTAAGAACTGCTTATATATCAATATTTCAATATGTCCAGTCCATATTGTTACTATTGCATATACAGTTCTTTAATTGAGAATCTCTACCAACATGCAGCAGCATTCTGTTCTCAACATACAATCACCAAGATTGAGAAATTGAAGCAAAAAAACATGATATTAAGACCACAATGTCATCTATGAAGCAACTATGATGGGTATTGCAATACATTAATGAACATATTTAAGCACTAATTTAGTCAGCACGTACAGCAGATTTAGATGCATCCTGGCAGGCAAGAGCAACATCTAGCAACAGAAGGCAAACATGAAGAGCAGTTCTCTGCACATATAAAGTAAAGTATCAGAACACAAGGAAACAACAAAGGGAGAGAAATAATTATAGCTTAACAAAAATATACCTCCTCTATAGGTTCAATATTGTGATACAAAGGTTCTAGAACTGATAATGCCTTTGAATATTCGTGAAGATGATACCAAATAATCGCCTATAAGAGACAAATTAACATATCACTCAAGATTGCAAAGAAAAGTCAATAGCAATCCATAGTTCAACCACAAATATATATATATATATATATATATATATCAATAGAGCCTACAATATTTAGCCTTGCTACTGTAGGATCAAATTCATCCATGTAAACAACAGATGTGCTGTTTGTCGCCGATGCTTGGAGTGTCATTGCACCACTTCCTTTAGACCCTGAAATAACTTTATTCCCAAGATTGCTAACAGTCTCCACCTGCTCTCCTGAAGTGTGAGCAAGCTCTTTGCTTTTCCTCTGAACCAACACCAGCAAATGAGACGACAGAAAATGTCACAATATGAAAGAAATCCAAACCCCCCAAAAGAAACTAAAACATGGTGCAGCAAACCTTTCCACACAACTAACAAAATTCTCTAACAGAATGTCTATGCTTCATTCAGTAGCTGCATGATAGTAAATAAAAAAGTGAAGATATAATGAAAGACTCCAAAATGAGATTTAAGAACTATAACAAATTTGTAAATCCATTATGTGGACCCACTAGAAAACCTTTTACACCATTCAGCATTATCTTTATCATCCACATTTTGACCGCCATGTACTTTGTTGCTACCTTTGACTCATCGTTTATGATCCATCAAAGGAGAATAACCACACAGGAACTTCTTAAATGGTAATATCAGGTCAATTCAGTAAGTGGTCATTATAGCAGTGTAGTCATCATAGCAGTATCAGACATAATAATTATATCAACAAGATAGAACTCCCCTGCAAATCCTATTCATGGATGCAGGCCACCAGGATTGTCATGAAGACTGAAGAAACTATGGAAAAGAATTACAAGTAGAGAAATCATCAAAATGGAATTATGTTCAATAAAAAATTCAATTATGTTGTGCAACCCTCAAGAACAGTCATGGAAAGGTTGCTCAGGACCACAACATTGGACAGAATCTAAAAAGAGGGCATGGATACAGGTATACAGCAACCAATTAAGGGATAACTTGTGAGGAAAAGATGTTTATTGGAGAACTTTCGATAAAAATGTGGAAAGCAATAACAAGTGGTTTTGAAACAGTACATGAAAATGAGGAGGGGGGCTAATTGAGAAGTTAGAGCTTTCTTTCACTTATGACTCAGTACTGTTAACATTCCATCCCATGAAAACATAATCCATTTGATTATCTTTTAAAATGAATGAAACAAAAGTAAAATAAACTGCTTCTCACAAGAAAGAGATTAAAGGAACTTATGCAATAATTATGATGTCATACCAAGGAAGGGGCAAATCCCTCAACACAAATCAGTCAATTGGGTGTGAACATTATAGAACAGATAAGATGGAGAAATTACAAATGAATAAAAAAAACAAGAACCAGGCAGCAGCACTGAGAAGAGAGAAGCAACCAGCTTTTAGACAATATCTACTGAAGGCATCATATGAGTGAAAATGGCAAGATGCATAAAACAGTTGGTGATAAAATTTCTAGAAAACTAACCTTTAAAGAAATTCTAATAGTAGAATGAAGATATGCAGAAAACAAACTTGGATAAAAGGGAATGGTATCCAGATGTCAACATGAATATGCGTATCAAAAAAGGTAAGCTGCCTAAGAAAGAAACTATGAGGAAACTAAAGATTCTAGATTGTAGAGTTAAAATTCATAGAAGAGGTTTGAAAAAGGCTAAATACATGAAGAAGAGGAGAAAGAAATTTTTTCAACATTTTTTGATACAAGTCTAGCAGCAATATAAATAAAAGTTTGAAATTCCTGAAGGGAGGTGAAGTGGGAATTACTTTAGCTGTAAAACATTGCAGACAAAGAAAAAAACCGATGAATAGATAGGGATCACTTACTCTTAGATGGACAGAAAAGGATCGCTATGAATTCCTATCTATAGAAAAAAAAATATGAGATAGCCAAAGTTGTAAAACCATTAAGTATTGAATTTTATATTATGAAGCCTTAGAAAACAGAATGGGCACATATTAAGGTGTGGAAGCATCAGATTCTAAACCAATTAAGGTCTGACTCAGGAAATTGAATATGGAGGCTATCCTTCACATATAAATATTAATGAGAAAACTCAAAAGATACAAATAAACACCATATGTTATTACCACTCTAAACAACACATTTGATAGATTATCGATGACACAGCTCAATGACAAGTGTTCAAGGAGGAGGGAATTTTAATTCAATATATATGTCTGATAAAGATAGTGCTTTACAGTTTTAGCCTAGGCATAGCAGAAAAAAAGTAACACATGCATTGCAACTTTCACAGTGCTAGGATAGAGAAGAATGTCCTGATATGTTGGGTAGAAC
>Ga0325405_1008156_pt1 | contig 10449 bp, 4 predicted proteins | sample PopdelMetagenome_21_FD_205663 | JGI IMG/M metagenome (GOLD analysis project Ga0325405, IMG submission 205663) | Populus deltoides microbial communities from Bellville, Georgia, United States - Xylem-Control-R2 | ecosystem: Host-associated > Plants > Phyllosphere > Stem > Wood/Secondary xylem...
ATGGTTTGACTATGTTTAAAATTTGGGTTCAGACTATGTTTGTTATTTGACAAGTATGTTTACTTGTTTAATTCGGTCTAGCATATTTATGTTTGTAATTTGAACTAATATGTATGTATATGACATTTAATATTTATGCATGATTTTGTTTGATGTTAGATATTTATATTTATTTCTTGATGCTTATTCGATATATATTAAAGGGATATTAAAGGGATAATTGCCTTTACTCGTAAAAAAAAATATTTATCCAAAAAACCCATCAAAATATTTTTTGAATCTATTTATCTTTTAAAAAAAACTTCATATAAAAACAAATACCCCAAATATATAACTCTTACCATAAACTAATTAATTATACTTTTTAGATTTCATTCTTTTATTGAAAGTGATTAAATATTTATATTAAATATTTTTTATATATTAGATAAACTTGAAAAAAAAATTAATTAATTATTTTCCAGTTTCTTTTCCATAACATAACCAAACACTGGAAAGTGTTTTCCAGTTCATTTTCCATAACACTACCAAACATTGGAATTCACTTTCCCGGAATTCACTTTCCAGAAATTTACTTTTTCCGGAATTCACTTTTTAAAAAAAAACAACTTTCCTGCAAACAAACAAACGGAGCCTAAAAAGTAAAGTAGATAGCGAGTTTGGAGTGGAAAAAAAGAACCCAATCCCTTCAACCTCTTCGCGGCCACGGAAGTGAGTAGTGACAATTTTCTAACAATCAATGGCCCACACCATTACTTTTGTGGACTCACCATTGACTCAATTCAGAATCTCCATTCCAATATATACACAAGGCACAGGCAGACACTCACTCACTCACTCTCCTCTAGTTGTTGTAGCAGCCATCAACCTCCTTTCTCTAACCAGAGCAGACACTTGTCCTCTTAGATCATCCACCAGTCCTTCTCGCCCTTTTGGTTTCCGTTTTAGGAAGAGGAATGGACGACTATTTCTCATCAGGTTAGTCACTCAAATTTTACCCTTTCTACTCCACAACTCGTTTTTTGTTTATTATTCTAATCATTTTTCGTTTTCGTTTTGTATTGTTAGTCCTGGCAATCTTACTGCTATTAATGGAAAAAGGATTCAAATTTCAGCCAACCAATGAAGAATTAATAAGCAAGTATCTGGTGCCGAAAACCCGTGGTGATATAATGGAAGGCTTGCCCATGGCAGTCGTTAACCTTTGCGAGCATGAGCCATGGGATCTACCTGGTAAAAACAATAGTATCACTAGCTAGTGCTAGCGGTATCTTTGTGTTTGTTTTCTTTCATCTTATTTATCTGCCAGAATATTTTTATTAATGCAGTTTCTTTTATCTATTTCTCTTTGCAGGTAAATCCATTATAAAGTTAGCTGGTCAAGTAACGTGGTATTTCTTATGCCCTCGCGATCTTAGGGGCAAAGTTCACCGCAGAAAAACCAAGGCCGGATACTGGAAACTGACCTGCCAGCAAAAGTCAATAACGGCTGAGGGTACTACGAAAGAGATTGGGGTAATGAGGACTTTGAGATTCTATGAAAACGAAGTGAGGACTGGTTGGATGATGTACGAATTTGACCTCATCACCAATTCTAGCCAGTTTAAAAAGGTACTAATTAAATGCCATGGATAGATGATGCAACACTGGATTTGATTTATGAGTTGGGAAATTCTACATCCTTTTTTGTGTTTTGACGTGTGCAGGGGCAATATGTTCTCTGTAAACTGGAGATTAATTCAAAAGGCGAGAAGAGCAAGAAAGGTGAACAAAGCCACCATATAGCTCCAGTCTCCCATTCTGAAGTTGAACCAAGTCAGAGTATGGATTCTGATTCTGAAAATATAAACCCAAGTGAGATGGCTATGAGATATTCACCTTGTGATGAAAGTGAATTAAGCCATCATGCGGGTTCCCATTTTGGAAATCAAAATCCGAGTGAGCTGATGAATAATTCAGCTCGCCAACTTAGTGAGTTAAGCCACCATATGGCTTCTGATTCTGAAAATAACCTAATGCCTAATTTAGTTTATGATGGAAGTGGGTCAAGCCACTCCACGGTTTTTAATTTTGAAGATCTATACTGGAATCAGCCTACAGTTGATTCAGCTTATAATGGAAGCGAAAGCCCTTACATGGCTTTCGATTCTGAAAATCAAAACCAAAATGAGCTCCCGACAGTTGATAATTCAGCTTCTAATGTCAGCAAAAACCATGGCATGGCTTTTGGTTTGGCAAATCATAACCCGAATGTATCGCTGACAGTTGATAATTCAACTTCTAATGTCAGTGAAAGTCATCATATGGCTTTAGTTTTGGAAAATCAAAATCTAAACAATAGCATTTCTATATTAACTTATGAGAATTCTTTAATGGCTTCTCGTGGTTTGGAAAATCAAGAACCATTCTTTCCACCTAGTAGTCTTATAAACCAGTCAACGTATGATAAGAGTGAATCAAGTAGCCTAATGGATTTTGATTTTGAAAATCAAAATCAAGTAAAGGAATTCGATATATCAGCCTTCGGTGAAGGTGTATGGAGTAATACCACAGCAACTCCTCCGGATTTTGGAAATCAAAATCCTTGTAAGAAGACTGATATGTCAACCCTTGAAGAAGGTTATTCGAGTTACTTTAACTCCTCTTCTTCAGATAATGATCTAGCTGATGTGGCGCTTCCAGAGGTAAGAACTAAATACCATGCATTACAGATTCTTTTTAATTTTTGTTCCGGGGTTGGAGTAGCAAACCCAAAGCTTATTCTTAATTTACATGATACTTCCAGCAGGTAAGCCCTGGACCACAAGCAGAGATAGAAGGGTGTTTCGAGCAAGAAAACATCCCCAACCCTGCACTTGTCCAGCTTCCTTTTCTGGGGTTCGAGTAGCAAACCCAAAGCTTATTCTTACTTTTCATGCGCTTTGGTACCTTGGTATCTAATTGAAAAGATCTGTTCTCTGGTTCCTATCTGCTATTTAACAACAAAACTATCCATACGAAATAATCGATGGAGTTTATTATAAATGGTTTAAGAGGGCAACTACTGATGCTCCTCTAATCTGATAATGAGGGTAACTTTTGTCGCTCTAGTTGTTTGGATCCTTGCACGGTTGCTGATCTGCACATTTTGCTTACTTTATGGTGGACGCTGCTGAGTTCGACTTCGTCCAGTCCATGCAGCTTTAAGCTGCAATCCTCTAGAATATAGCCTGCGCTGTCCTAAATCTGCAGCTATATTCGTAGAAAGATTTGAGTACTAGTAGCGGAAGACACGACTTGTTCTCTGCGATCCTGATTCAACTGTTATCCGTCAAGTACTAAGATATTAAATGGGAAGTACTATTCAAGCTGTACGCACGTATGTATAGTTACTTGCTTATTATTGTTGTGTTGTATGAAGGTGGAATTGTGTCAAGAGCAGACGGCTCTTATGGACTCTGTATCTACGTGTCAGTGTGTTTCAAAGATGTTGAAAAAAAGTACTTATGTTTGATTAATATGTTCAAGTTCTCTTTTCTTAGCTTTGTTAATTGTTGGATTGCCATTGTAATGCATATCTGCACTAGAATGAGGTGATAACGTTACTGAAAGTTTAGAATTTCAAGAGATTTATATTATATTGTATGTGATAGTAATGGTTGTTTTTTAAAAGTGTTTTTTATTTAAAAATATATTAATTTTTTTTTAATTTTTTTAAAGTTATTTTTAACATTAAGTTACCAAAACAATTTAAAAATTTTAAAAATAATAATTATAAAACACCTTTTGATGAAATGTAATTTCAGTAACACTGGATATTCCCCTCTCTTACTTGCCACTGGTCACAATTGCATCATTTCAGAAGTCAGTGGCAGTGTAAGCTTTGCCTGTATCAAGCTTTGTAGCTTCTCATCAATCTTAAAACAAGATTAGTTTCCTATATTATCGGAATCCAGCATCAAGCATGACATCCAGGGCAAGCGAACTTAAGCTAAGCACGGGGAATATCCAACTCTGAGAACAAGTGATCGCAGGAAAGTGATTGCAGCAATGCAAGCATTTAGCAGAATAACCAGGGAAGGGGGAATGGAGTTCTGCTGTGTCACTTTAAGCAATCAAATCAAAATCCGGACAGGTCAAATAAACCTTAAATGGACATAATTTTATTGAGTGTTCACGAATTTTGATCCCATTCTACAAATTAAAAGTTTTCTTTTAGCATACCAGCTGGTGATATGTTTGACCGAGTACTACGACATGGTAAAGTTAGCAACCTGTAGTTTCTGCAATATATATTGGAAAGATTATTCTAGAGAATTCTGGAGGGGTAAGGGAGCACTCAATCAAGAGCAAGCACCATAATTAACTAGTCAAGAAAGTTATTGTGCTCTCGTGGAATCTTGTTCCCTGTCGTTAATTCCTTGATGTAATTGCGACTCCCATTTGATATGAAAAAAGGGTGCTATAATTAAATAATATTTTTTGGGTGTTAATGAAAGGAAAAGAGTGTAAAAGGAGCTGCTAGCGCTTCCTCCATAATAGTTAATCATGCTTCAGACCTCGATCTAGGCTGTTAGTTGAATCCTCTTATCCTGTCTTGAAACACATAACATCTAACATGTTTGCAGTGTGTTTGCAGTTATTTTTCAAATAGATTTTTATATCAAAATACATGTCAATGATATTTTTTTATTTTTTAAAAATTATTTTTGACATCAGCACATTAAAATAATTTAAAAATATTAAAAACATATTAATTTAAAATTAATAAAAAAATAAAAAAATTTTAAATTTTATCAAAAATATTTTTAAAACACAAAAACAAACATGCCCTAGCTTAAATGTAACCATTCTTGAATGTTCGAGAATTTTCTGAGAAAGTAAGTTAATTAGCTTGAACTGAAAGCTGTGGGATATGCTCAAACCTCTCCCTTTGGATCCTAGCTTGGGGAAGTGAGTCTCTCTTTTCTGGTAATTTTTTATTTTATTTTATTATTGCTAATCTAATTGGCTAATGGATGGCACATCACACTGTACGGACATTAAATGACACGGTTTCAAGGAGGTCCCACTTAGCCAATTTTCTTATATGATCGGCCTGTATAACTTATACGAGGATGCTTGAATGACTGGGCTGCAGAAGCGCATGATTGCCTGTAAATACACACAGAAACGCACCACACCTTCTTGTGCTCATCACAGATAGATAGCCTTCTTACACCTTTGCTAGATCAGTGGATCACCGCTCCATTGCCTTCCTTTTCTTAGTTAGTTTAGATAATTTGATCTTGTGACTTTGCTCAGGTTGTGGGACTTGTTAGTAACTTTTGCTTTTTTTTAATTATTATTTTTGCAGTTTCAAACAAAGTGAGTGACAGATGACAAGCTCAACAGTACCTTTTCCATCTGCCCCAAAAGGCTATGGATTCCATCCAACCGATGAAGAATTAATCAACCATTTCCTGAAGTTAAAAATGATGGGTGGCTATGATCACGAAGTCGCCATAATTGCCGAGGTTAATGTGTGCAATTCTGAGCCTTGGGAACTGCCTGGTACTATTTAAATATGTGTATGTGTATCTTTGTTCAATATTTTTTCTAATTAATCAAGAAATTATCATGTTGATTCTGCAGGGCTTTCAGAAATTCAGTCGAATGATACAGTGTGGTACTTCTTTTCTCCTCGCAATTACAAGTACTCCAATCGTAAGCAGGCTAAAAGGACTACTAAGGCAGGATACTGGAAACTCACTGGTAATGATCGCATAATCAGGGCTATGAGCACAGGGGAGGAAATTGCTAAAAAAAAGTCTCTGGTTTTCTATAAGGGTCGTGTTCCTAATGGAGTCAGGACCAATTGGATCATGCATGAATATAATCCGACTTTCAACTTCCATAACCAGGTATTGCTCCCTTTCAAAGTGATTGTACATACTTTCATTTTCCGTAAAGTTTATTGATATCATCAACTCTTTTCAGATCTTAGAACCTGCCTTTTCTTCTCCACCTGGTTTATGTTTTTTGGTCAACTATGTGCAGAAGGACTTCGTTCTCTGCAAACTGAAGAAAAATTCAGATGATAAGCTAACATATGAAGAAGGTGGATCAAGTTCCAATATGGCTTCTGATTTTCCAAACAATGTGACTGAGGTTAGAAGTAGCATGAATCACACGCAGTTTATAGTTACACGTTGTTCTATTAAGCATATGAAGTACTTACATTTCTTTTAATGATTACTTCCATAGGAAGATCATCTGGAAGCATTCCTCGGAGTTGATGAAGGATATTATAATTGAACTCTCCCCAATAGCTTACAAATGGGATTGTGTACTGAGAAAATCCCCCTCCGTCAACGAGTTTTCGATCATCTATGTCTGTCAACCTTTGCTATATAGTGCTTGGTGTAGCCAACTTTATGTTCTTAAATAAGTTACTATTTTGGTACTTGTATGTATGTGTTAAACGTGGGACTCGTCAGAGTTCATATGTATTGTGTGTAGCAGATAAGCCATAGGAACAAATTACCTCTAGTTGTTCTTCATGGTGTTTCTCCTTGCTTGTTTTGTGGAATTTAATGCATTTGAAGTATGTTCAGCTAAGTGACTTGTTTATGACTTAGCGTTGATTGTTTAATTAATTCTAGCTACTGAGATGTTCAAGAAACGGGGGGGGGGGGGGGGTGGGGGGGAACTTGTGTATCTACGGCCACTTGAATTGCAATCAAATATGGTTTGCTCCTGACGCTTGATATATCGAAGCTTGTCCTTGCCCTGCATTCAGTGAGGATATTTTCATGAGAATTTGCAAAATTCAAGAATGTCAAGCAAAATCCCATAATTCGTAAGAGTACTATAGATGTATATATATGGCAATGTATAGTCATGGTAAATGTAGATTGTTTACTTGAGCTATAACTCAAGGTATTTATATTTTATGTTTAGTCGGTTTGGATACGATTAATTTATAGAAATGTCAGTATCTACCATTGATTGTAGTGTTTGATATTATTATTAGTGAAATGTTTAATAAATATTAGTCATATGTTGGTAAGAAATAATTATTAATGAAAAAAGAAGATGCTTGATTTGCATAGAATCAAGTGCATGTTCACACCTATTCACTAGCGAAAAATATGACATCTAACTTGCATAAAAATTTGTACTTGCAAAGAGTTTGTTAGTAAAAATATATAAAAATTAATTACTTTGTTTTAACAAATATAAAAAATATCCTATTATATAAATATTTATTATACCTTGATATAAGACTTGTCAATAACAACATGTTAACGAAGAGTAATTATTTTATATACACATAATATTTTGTATACCTAACTGGTGAAAGAAGCATCAGTTTGTGGTGACTGATCCTTCTACAGTGATTATATTTAAGTGTCATCTGATCTTTGATATTTATTCAACTACTTTATAATAATATGCTTAAAATGTATACGTATATCAGGATAAATCAACTTGCAAATTATTAATATTTAAAATATATATTAAATGTTATTCCTTCATTGAGTCGGTTGAACTTACCTCTTATTTTTAATATTATTTTAGATTTTTAGTTTCTGTTAATAGGTTAACTTTATTGAATGTTCTTACTTCTTCAATTTTGATCAGTATGTCTTACTTGTTTTGCGAAACTATTTTTTTAGTTTTAATTCGATGTTTTAAACGTTTTATTATTACCTTGTTTTAATTAAATTTGGATTTTGACAATGTAATTATTATAGTTTTTGTTTTTGTTTTAATTACTGATGAGAAATTTTAATTTATTATTTGATTTTATTAATTTTAAATAATACAATAATTTAGAAGACTAAAAAAATACTACATCTTTTTAAATAATTTATTTGTTTTAGATGTTCGTTCCGAGACTTTAATGTAGATGAAGTGTCTTTCCAATATTGCTCATGTGCTGCCGAACAGAAACCGGGATTCGGAGCATGACAGAGGCACTCATGTGCTTCTGCAGCCCAGTCATTCAAGCATCCTCGTATAAGTTATACTGACCTATCATATAAGAAAATTGGCTAAGTGGGACCTCCTTTAAACAGGGTCGTTTAATGTCCGTACAGTGTGATGTGCCATCCATCGGCCAATTAGATTAGCAATAATAAAATAAAATAAAAAATTGCCAGAAAAGAGAGACTCACTTCCCCAAGCTAAGATCCAAAGGGAGAGGTTTGAGCAGATCCCACAACTTACAGTTCAAGCTAATTAACTTACTTTCTCAGAAAATTCTCGAACATTCAAGAATGGCCACATGCAAGTCAAATTGTACGACAGCATTATCCACCGGTTTCCCTTCAGTTTCAGTGGTCTTTTTTTCAGTCAGCATACAACTTTTTTGGTTTTTTTTCTTCTTAGATGTTATGTGTTTTAAGACAGGATAAGAGGATTCAACTAACTGCCTAGATTGAGGTCTGAAGCATGATTAACTATTATGGAGGAAGCAATAATTAGCTAGCAGCTCCTTTTACACTCTTTTCCTTTCATTAACACCCAAAAAATATTATTTAATTAGAGCACTCTTTTTTCATATCAAATGGGAGTCGCAATTACATCAAGGAATTAACGACAGGAAACAAGATTCCACGAGGGTTGCTATCCCAATAACTTTCTTGACAAGTTAATTATAGTGCTTGCTCTTGATTGAGTCCTCGCTTACCCCTCCAGAATTCTCTAGAATAATCTTCCCAAAATATATTCCCACTAACTTTACCTTGTCGTAGTACTCGGTCAAATATATAACCAGCTGGTATACTAAAAGAAAACTTTTAATTTGTAGAATGGGATCAAAATTCGTGAACGCTCAATAAAATTATGTCCATTTAAGGTTTATTTGACCTGTCCGGATTTTGATTTGATTGCTTAAAGTGACACAGCAGAACTCCATCCCCCCTTCCCTGGTTATTCTACTAAATGCTTGCGTTGCTGCAATCACTCTCCTGCGATCACTTGTTCTCAGAGTTGGATATTCCCCGTGCTTAGCTTAAGTTCGCTTGCCCTGGATGTCATGCTTGATGCTGGATTCCGATAATATAGGAAACTAATCTTGTTTTAAGATTGATGAGAAGCTACAAAGCTTGATGCAGGCAAAGCTTACACTGCCACTGACTTCTGAGATGATGCAATTTTGACCAGTGGCAAGTAAGCCAGGGGAATATCCAGTGTCACCGAAATTACATTTCATCAAAAGGGGTTCTATAATTATTTTTTTAATTTTTTTTTTATGGTTTATATTAACAATAATTTTTAAAAAATAAAAAAAATTATTTTAATATATTTTTAACTTAGAAATGTTTTGAAAAAAACCATTACTATTACATCTGGATGTATAAAAATATAGATCTCTTGTAATTCAAAACTTTCAGTAACGTTATCACCTCATTCTAGTGCAGATATGCATTACAATGGCAACCCAACAGTTAACAAAGCTAAGAAAAGAGAACTTGAACATATTAATTAAACATAAGTACTTTAGTTCAACATCTTTGAAACACACTGACACGTAGATACATAGTCCATAAGAGCTGTTTGCTCTTGACACAATTCCACCTTCATACGACACAACAATAATAAGCAAGTAACTATACATACGTGCGTACAGCTTGAATAGTACTTCCCCTTTAATATCTTAGTACTTGACGGATAACAGTTGCATCAGGATCGCAGAGAACAAGTCGTGTCTTCTGCTACTAGTACTCAAATCTTTCTACGAATATAGCTGCAGATTTAGGACAGCGCAGGCTATATTCTAGAGGATTGCAGCTTAAAGCTGCATGGACTGGACGAAGTCGAACTAAGCAGCGTCCACCATAAAGTAAGCAAAATGTGCAGATCATCAACCGTGCAAGGATCCAAACAACTAGAGCGACAAAAGTTACCCTCATTATCAGATTAGAGGAGCATCAGTAGTTGCCCTCTTAAACCATTTATAATAAACTCCATCGATTATTTCGTATGGATAGTTTTGTTGTTAAATAGCAGATAGGAACCAGAGAACAGATCTTTTCAATTAGATACCAAGGTACCAAAGCGCATGAAAAGTAAGAATAAGCTTTGGGTTTGCTACTCGAACCCCAGAAAAGGAAGCTGGACAAGTGCAGGGTTGGGGATGTTTTCTTGCTCGAAACACCCTTCTATCTCTGCTTGTGGTCCAGGGCTTACCTGCTGGAAGTATCATGTAAATTAAGAATAAGCTTTGGGTTTGCTACTCCAACCCCGGAACAAAAATTAAAAAGAATCTGTAATGCATGGTATTTAGTTCTTACCTCTGGAAGCGCCACATCAGCTAGATCATTATCTGAAGAAGAGGAGTTAAAGTAACTCGAATAACCTTCTTCAAGGGTTGACATATCAGTCTTCTTACAAGGATTTTGATTTCCAAAATCCGGAGGAGTTGCTGTGGTATTACTCCATACACCTTCACCGAAGGCTGATATATCGAATTCCTTTACT
>Ga0325405_1008159_pt1 | contig 10447 bp, 11 predicted proteins | sample PopdelMetagenome_21_FD_205663 | JGI IMG/M metagenome (GOLD analysis project Ga0325405, IMG submission 205663) | Populus deltoides microbial communities from Bellville, Georgia, United States - Xylem-Control-R2 | ecosystem: Host-associated > Plants > Phyllosphere > Stem > Wood/Secondary xylem...
TTAAATATTGTTTCATTCTCTCTCTTTTATTTTCCAAACAAATTGAATTAACTTTGTTTTTTTAAATAATGATTCATCTTTTAAATTTTTTTAGTTGCATGGTACTTCAAAGATTAGTTTGATTTGTATTGATTTTTTTCCTTTTAAATTTTATATGAATTAGTACTTATATAAAGTTTTTACAAAAACCAAAATAATTTGTTATTAGCAACAATATTTAGCCCCTAAAATAAAATAAATAAAAACATTTTAAATAAAAAGAAGAGTTAGTGTAAAACATTTGTAATTACATCTATATTTTATTTCTACTGTAAAAATTAGTTTTTTATTTTAATATTTAATTAGTATTAACAAAAAAAAATTTGATTTATATATTTTTAGTTTATTTTATAAAATATAAACAATATATTTTTGTTTCTCAATTAAAAAAATAATAAATAAAATATATTTATAATCAAAATTTTATATTAAAAACTAACTTAAAACCCAATAAACATGTTCTCGTGAACGAACTTTCTCAATGAAAAACAAAATTTAAAAATGCATTCACAACATTCACATATTTTTTATTATATTTAAAATTACCTTTTAATTCTATCTCAGTGTACCGCCGATGACAGGACTAGCATGCCTTCAGTCTCCTTTAAGTATGAGTTTTTTTTTTTTTTTTTAAAAAAAAAAACCCGAGAGAAGCGGTCGTGTCACGTGTACCATTCTCACCCTCACAAGTCACAACTCACAAGCCCACACTGGACCCCACACCCTTTCTCTATCTACTCCCCCACCATCTCATTCTCTGTGACTCCAAATGCAAGTATGCAACACAAAAGAAAAGCACAGAGACAGCACAGATTTTGTTTTATTTTACACTACACCGGAAGTCCGAAACAAACAACGAATATCAGTTCTTTTTTTTTTTTTTATAAATGGAAGAGGTTTCAACGGGGGCCATCGTCCCAGCGGTAAAGCCAGAGCCGAAACCCTCAACATCCACGGCTGCCGCAGTTGCGTCGCCTGAGCCCTCCTCCGCCCCAAGTGCAGAAGAAGCTGAGTTAGAGAGGGATTTCCTCTGCCCGATTTGCATGCAGATTATAAAAGATGCCTTCCTCACAGTATGTGGTCACAGCTTTTGCTACATGTGCATCACCACTCACCTCCGTAACAAGAACGATTGCCCTTGCTGTAGCCATTACCTCACTACCAATCAGCTCTTCCCTAATTTCTTGCTCCAAAAGGTTTTTTCCACCTTCTATTTGCTTCTTAATATCTCTAATAATTGAAATTATCGATTTGTTTAATTTAACACACTGATTAATTGTCAATTTTGAAAAAAAGGGATTGAAAACTAAAATAAATAAATAAAAATTTTGAAATGATATTCACTTGGAAATTGCAGCTCATTGTGAGTTGTTGTGTACGGTTCACATGTGTAGCTATTAAAGAAGGCCTCTGCTCGTCAAACATCCAAGAATGCGTCGCCTATTGAACATTTTCGCCAATCCTTGCAGCAGGTCAGTCCATTGCATTCTAAATCACTTTAATTTTGGTCTTCACCTTGTAAATCACTTTTTTGTGATTTTAAATGGGAAGATTAGGAGAATTGTAGCTTTGCATGGAGTTGGAAGGGCGATTTGCTTGTTACTCACATAATTCCGATAAGACAAGAGTGGCGAAAGAGCTCCTTGGACCGAATGCTTGTAGTTGTATTTTGAGACGTTAGTTTGATGATATTCTACCACTGTTAACAATTGTAAGAAATTTGCATGAAATTTTTACTACTCTGAAAAACTGTGTGATTGTTTATTCTGCAATCTCTGAAATTTTCGTGGGGTTGTTTAGATGCAGAAAACAGATTAAGTCATGCACAAAATTGATTTTTCCTTTCACATGCATGTGAAAATGACACATTCTCGTGATTGCTAGTCAGGGTTGTGAAGTTTCAATTAAGGACCTGGACACCCTCATGTCACTTCTTGCAGAGAGGAAGAGAAAAATGGAACAAGAAGAAGCTGAGAGAAATATGCAGGTGCTGCTAGACTTCTTGCACTACTTGCGGAAGCAAAAGGTGGATGAATTGAATGAGGTATGCTTCTAAATGCTTGGCCTGTTCAATCCTCATCTCCCTTCCCTTCCATTATGGATTGATGGATGGATTCTTACTTTCCATTAATATCTTCCAATCTTCCTTTGTGTTTCTGTGTTTTTGACTTATTTGATTGTTGATGGACCTACCATCCATAATGTTTGTTGAGATGGTTATATTTGTTGATAAATAGATTGATGGATGGATTCTTACTGTTGTAGGTACGCACTGATCTTCGATATATTAAGGAGGACATAGATGCTGTTGAGAAACACAGAATTGAGCTGTATCGTGCCAGGGATAGGTATTCTATGAAATTGCGAATGCTTGGAGATGATCTCACTGTGAGAAAACCGTGGCCTTCAACAATTGATAAGAACCACAGTGGTGTTGTCACCAGTTCTCTTAATGCCAGAGGGCTGACTACTGGGAATATTCCAACCAAGAAAATGGATGGAAAGGCTCAAGTAAGCTCTCATGGGCTCCAGAGAAAGGATACATCGGGTGGGTCTGACCCACAATATAATCACTCAGGTTTATCTGCAGTGAAGAAAAAGCGCGTGCATGCACAGGTTGGTAATCTTTAATGGAGTTTGTTGCATGTTTGTTAATGGGAAGTATACAACTCCGACTCTTCAATATACAAGTATTGCGTGGATAACAAAAAGCCAAAAGCATAAAACCTAATGCTATTGGTCAACCTCATTGGTTTTTAGATGTCAATACAGCTAGCAATCTAGCTCTGCTCAACATGAAAGAATCTCATCCTACTCACATTGAGCTGATTATGTGTATATTATTGTTGCGGTGCGATTTCCTGGATTACTTTTTAGGAACCATTTTTAGAAAATTTCAAATGATGTTTCATTTTCTCCTTGATTCATTTTTCTCTCATTGCAGTTCAATAACCATTTTTAGAAACTTTCAAATGATGTTTCGTTTTCTCCTTGATTCATTTTTCTCTCATTGCAGTTCAATGACCTGCAAGATTGTTACTTGCAAAAGCGCCGCCAGTTGGCAAATCATCCACATAACCAGTCAGAAAGGGATAAAAATGTCATTCATAGAGAGGGCTACAATGCTGGTCTTGCAGATTTTCAATCTGTGCTGGGTACATTTACTCAGTACAGGTATAAATACCAATTTTCATTTCATTTTTGAAATATTTTTCTATGTTGGCATATTACCACGTTTTTATCTCATATGTTTGTGGTTCATGTGTATTTTTCATTTGTTTTTTTGACACAGTCGGTTAAGGGTCATTGCTGAACTCAGGCACGGGGATATATTTCACTCAGCCAATATAGTATCAAGGTTAGTTAACACTATTGAATGCCCATCAGATTAGGTGAATTTGGGATGACAAATTGTTTTATTTTTCTTTAGGATACTTGAATACTTCATTATATTTCAGATACAAAATTGTGCTGGAGCAATTGTCAGTTGTAAATATACAAGTGGTGTTTCTTCATAAGGAAAGTAGCTTTTGTCTTTGTTGAATGGTATCCCTAAATAAGTAGCAAGTAATCTACAAAAACATTTTGATGGTTAAAATAATTGGATGCAATAATTGGTAGTTGGTGTACTTTACTGGTTGAAGTGGTGGAGGGTTGGTTTTCATGATGCTACCTGTAGCATTTGTTGAACATGTTATTATTCTAATGGATCCAATAAACTCTTACTTGAGTTATCAATCTAGCTTCTCTTTCTGTCTTGTGTTTTATGTTAACTTTTACATTTTATTCAATTCTTCTGAATTGTATCAACTTAAAATGTGGACTGCAGCATAGAATTTGACCGTGATGATGAATTTTTCGCTACTGCTGGAGTTTCACGGCGAATCAAAGTGTTTGACTTTTCTTCTGTAAGATAACGGTCTCAATTTTTATTTCAAACTCCTTTTCATTTTTGCATAAAATGTTTAGGGAAACAAGAAAAAGAAATATGCTGTAGACAGAGTTATGTCCTGCAGTTTGATCATGGTAGTATTTGAGTGTTTCCATCCATGGGCACATTCCATTGAGTAGTTTGTGGATTTGTAATAGAAAGTCTGATCAAGTGTTTGATGGGTGTATTTTCACTAACATCTTAAAATTCTTCATTCACAAAAATTCTATGGAGAGCTAGATTCAATCTGACCAGAATACTCTTCTGTGGTTCTACCTGCACATATGAAACGTTCTTTTTTTTGTTTTGCAGTCAGGGGTATCCTGAGTGCAACTTTCGAGTGCCAGTAAGCCACATTGAGATTAGGGGATTTATGAAAACTTTGCTTCTCTAGCTTGAGGTTTGAACACTGGTAGCTAAGGAAGGAGCACACCCTTCTAAACATCAGGCCAAACTTCTGTGCTTATGAAAAATGAAGAGCAGTGTTTTCATTTAATAATTTTTTGGTACTTATTGGAAGCCATATTCAATTTTGTTGGACATGTATTCCACTTTGTCGACATCTCGTGGTCTGGTGGTTTTACCATATAGGAACTCAGGAAATCTACCAGAGGAGAGCATTAATATAATACTTCCTGGTCGTTCGAGTTACTGTAGTCTGAACATGAATCAATGTGTTCTTTAGCTGGTTATTTATCATTGACTATGCTATTTCCCTCCAGGTTGTGAATGAACCTGCAGATGTGCACTGCCCTGTTGTGGAGATGTCTACACGTTCTAAACTTAGCTGCTTGAGTTGGAACAAGTTTACTAAAAATCAAATAGCCAGTAGTGATTACGAGGGAATAGTAACTGTTTGGGATGTGACAACCAGGCAGGTACTAATTGAAGTATTGTGGTCAACTTTTAATACTATTATATTACTTATGTGCTATTACCTTAGTTTGCTTACAAACATGTATTAACTTGGCAGAGTGTGATGGAATACGAAGAGCATGAAAAACGTGCATGGAGTGTTGATTTTTCTCGCACAGAACCTTCTATGCTTGTATCTGGTAGCGATGATTGTAAGGTATGCTAAAACTAATCTGTATCAAGTCTAGTTTACTTACAACTGCACAGTTTAGAATCTCTACCAAAAAAAAAAAAATAAATAAAGCAATATCTAGGATGGGATTGCTGTCCAGAAGAACCAGGCAAACCTGTGGTATTATTGTGCATATTTTATTTGGTACTCTGTACTTCTGGAAAATTCTGCTCTACTTTTCTACCAAGTTTGAGTTGGTTATACTGGTTTTCTGGTTTTTCATATATGCATTATTTCCAATTGCAATAATGATGCTATAATTTTCAATAGCATTCAAACTCTTGCATTTTCATGGGAGTTTTTTTTTTTTTTTCATTGCTAGTATGAAAAAGCCCCCAGGCAATTTCTTTGGTTTTGTTATTAAAGCACGTCCTCTGTAAGCTTGCAAAGAGATCAGTGGTGCCCTTCCATATCTTTTTTGCAGAAATATGAAGTTTTATTTGTTTTTTATTGTGGACATGAAGAAAATAATTTAATATGAAAATTCTACTGCTGGTGTCACACGGGAAAATTCAGATACACAGGTAGGTGCATGTTCCTGTGCATGAACACTGGTATTGAATAGCTGTGATGACCTGTTGAATGATGATAATTTGGGTTATGCTTCTGCCTATTTTTCAAGATAAATTAGCAAAGTGCCTATAATGAATGGAAAGTCTATGTTTTACATGGAAACAGTTTTATGTGTAAAGTTCAAGTTGTGAAGCATGTGCTGGCAAGACAAACAACACCAAAGTAAAAATATTATATGGTGGCATGGTCGTCCTCTTGAGTTGTATTATATTCAAAGGGAGGTACATTTTTACTAACAATATTTTGAATCCATGCTCTATGTAAACCAGGTCAAAGTTTGGTGCACAAAGCAGGAGGCTAGCGTTCTAAACATTGACATGAAAGCAAATATTTGTTGTGTCAAGTACAATCCTGGATCTAGCAATTATATTGCGGTATGCTCCTACAACGAACAACTTTCTTCTTTTTTTCTTCAAAGAGACAAATAACTATTCTTGACTTGGTCTCATACTCCAAATCCTTGCACCTATACAAAAGCAAGCATTCGTGCATGGATTAAGACATTCTGCTATTTGAAATCCACTTTTGGGTTTATTTGGTGTTTGGGTTTGGGCCTTGCACACTTGATAAGGGAGTGGGATGATGTGGCCTACTAACCTTTTATGAAAATCTTAACCGTAAGGATTTGTTTGTTAGGAGGTGAAAGAGGGGGGATAGTTAGCCTAGTAACTTCCCACCCCCTCTCATCTTGTTTAGAACACAAATGAGGAGCATTTAACCTCAAAAGTGAGGTGCATTGAGAGTAAGTTGTACCTTTGAAAACTCGTGTTTTTCAATACATCAATTATTTTTCCTTATGAAAAGTGGGACGTTGTTGACATGTGGGTCCCATCAATTATCTTTATTTCCAACACATCCAACCAAACACCATTAACACTTCGCAGTTAATATTTTATTACACTCTTAATCTTTTAAAACTTAAACCTCTTAAATGTTTCACCTCCGAATTTTTTATCTGATACCAAATGCAACTTAGTGAAAGCATTTGTTTAATGTGACCTTGAAGAAAGGCTGGGTTAATCAGATGTGTGTAATGCACATCTTTCATGAGGTACCTTTGATTATTTAAATCACAATTTCATAACACCGTGGAGCTTCACCCTCTGGAATGGACGTACTCCTGTTATTTATTTCCATACAGAATATATATAACCTTATGCATGAATTCTGAATTATTTTCAGGTTGGTTCAGCAGACCACCAGATTCACTACTATGATTTGAGAAATGTCACCAATCCACTCTATGTGTTCAGCGGGCACAGGAAAACTGTTTCATATGTAAAATTCTTATCTAACAGTGAGCTTGCTTCAGCGTCAACAGACAGCACATTAAGGTTATGGGATGTAAAAGAGAATCTGCCTGTAAGTCATCTGTTCATGAAACAGTTATGGTTGCACCTTTATTTTTCAATATAAATACTCTATACTAGCAATAATGTAATGCTTGAGCCCCAAAAGAGATCAAATATTATTTGCTTTTTCCCAAAAGAATTATTTCTATCTTGCATTTCATATCTTGAGTCTTCATACATAGTATCGATTCCCATAAGCTAAATTGGATTTTGACTTGGGACTTCATAATTTCATAAGCTAAATTGGATTTTGACTTGGGACTTCATAATTTCAAATTGTTGACGGGAAAACGAGTCATTTCATGAATTACACATGGAAAATCGTTTTCAAATGATGGTCCTCGTAAAACATTTGCAATAACTGAACCGATTAAGTTCTAAATCTGGATTAGTTTCTTATCCTACAGTCTGAAAATTTTCCTTGTTGGATAAATTACTGGAAGATTGTGCTTGCTTGAATAGATTGACTTTCATCCACGTTATTTTAGTATTCCCCTTGGCTTTGTGTGATTGGCATCGTTTCTTTTTGTTTATTGCTTAAATGATATATTAGGCAAAGTTGAATAGCTAAGTCACGCCTTTTGAGTTATGCTTTCAGGTTCGTACCTTTAGAGGCCACACAAACGAGAAAAACTTTGTGGGTCTCTCAGTAAGCAGTGGATATATTGCATGTGGGAGTGAAACAAATGAGGTGTTTGTCTACCATAAGGTTAGCTATAAATAAACATCAGCCTTCGTAAATTTTCATTTCCAAGTTCATCAAAGTGATGTTTTGGCTTTTATTTTGCAGGAAATCTCTAAACCTGTGACATGGCATAGATTTGGTTCCCCTGAGATGGATGATTCTGATGAGGATGCAGGATCTTACTTCATCAGTGCTGTTTGCTGGAAGAGTGATAGTCCTACAATGCTATCTGCAAATAGTCAGGGTACAATAAAAGTATTGGTTCTTGCAGCTTGAAAAAATTATAAAAACAAGAAAAAATGAAAGTAATACAAGCACAGAAAGAACTTGTGCTGGAATTGTCTGTTCTACTGTTATGGAGACAGTTCTCACTGTTTTGTGGATGTAAATTGGAGCCTGAAGCCGAGTGGATCTTCTTCTTCTTTTTTTTTAACTTGACGAATTTTGTCGGGGTTTTACAGTTCTGGAGGCTGTGAATTAAGGAAAATTACCTCAAGAAAATCATTACACAACCAGTTTCATGCGGATCAAAACTGCGATTGGTTGGTGCAGTGGACCCTAATATGAAAATACTGGGTGCTGCAACAGGGCCGTGTAATGGTTTCTCATGGGTTAAGTAAATCTCATAGATCATGTAAATAAATGTTGTTATTTCTTGGCGGATAACTGCTGAAGACGCCTTTTTTTTTTTTTTTTACTGTGTCAACAACTTCAAAAGTAAGTTTGGTTATTTTTAAGCATCTGTGCTAGCTTTTTCATAAATTTTCCTTTAAACCGTAACCACAAAATTATAAAAAGGTTGAATTATCTGAAAACATGGTTTTTGCTTTAAATTTCAACTCAGCATGCTTAAAGCCCTCGACTAATTAGTACACATCTGCAGGCTGGTTCTTTATGGACCGTTTCTAACTCAACCAGGAAAACGCATCAGATATGGTTTGGCCATCAACAGCCCTAAATGCAGTGGAAGGCAGTTGACCTTTTGTCAATAAACTAAGAGAATATTTGCAATTTTGCAGGAAGCCCTTGCAGCTACTACCGCATCAGCCTTCGCGAAAGCTTTCGCCTTTCTGTGAGTGCAGAGGGAAATCATTTTCCCTTGCATGAAATGAAAGATGAAAAAAAGAAAGGAGAAATAGTTCCCTTTCACCATGGCCGGCCCCTATTTCTCATCTCACACGCACATATATATACTACTCATAATGTGGTGAAAAAGAAAGGAAACAACCAAAGGACTATATATCTTGTGAACACAAGTAGTGAAATTCCTTCCATGCAAATTATTGTATTTAAAGTAGATTTTCTTTCCTTGAGTGAATGAGATCAGAACTCATCGAGTATGTTAGAACATATGCAGCCAACGAGCAAATTGCTCGATTAACAAGCAGAAACCCATAACATCCATAGAAAAAAACTGAAAAGAAGACTGGAGAGGGACACCAAAACATGCTACGTACGGACAGAAAAAGAAACGATAAGCTGCATCTTGTTCTTTCTCAACTGAAGCTGATATGCTATGTAGCCAAAGCATATATCCAAGTAAGTCATAAGCATAACAGCTCATAGTCAAAGAACTAAAGCAAAGTACACTGAGAGTTTATAAGGAAATAATTGAAGTTAAATACAATTAGAAGTATAAGGAGAGAATCACATCTCAAAACCAAAAAAAACCATCTTACTCTCGAAGCATGGGGATCTAACAATGGCCAAGCTAACAATATTCTTGGACTTGCAAGGTCAAGAAAACTCAAGCCATCTTTATGGGCTTGAAAAAAGAAGAGAGGATATATAAGAAGGATAAGCTCAGGAGAGATATAGCCAAGACCTCTATATTAACATTATCTTTCTCTGTTTCATTTCACCTTGACTCAAGACAAACATTGGTGCTACAGTTCCCGGTTTAGCCATGGTGGGAACCAGAGAGCTTGGGGGGAGGAGGACAAAGTTTTGGAGACAATAATGGCTCTTGGGATTTGACCTTTTGCTGAACAGTGCCATGAAATATATGAGGAAGATGGTGCTGCTATTTATATGCAAAATGTGGACTCAGCATGAAATAAAGGTCGAGGGTATAAATGGCTGTTCGAAAAACAGGTGGGTTGATGTGTCATTTTCCACATAGGAAGGTGCGGCTACGAAACGGACGGGAAATGGGAATATGTTATCCTGGGATTCGGTAGCAAAGCAGCAAACTATAGCATAAAGGCTTTTGAAAAATATTCCCCTGAGTAAATCTGAAACCTTGACTCAAGTTGATGTTCTACAGTTCAAAAAGAAAAGAAAAGAAAAAAAGTTCTCTCATGAATCTAAAGTAAACTTCAAAGGATATTGAACTTTCTACAACTGATTGATTAATGGATTCGAAAATTGAGCAATTAAAGGTGGTTGTTGAACTTTAACTTGATGATTACTTGCAAAATAAGTCTTTCAATAAACTTAAAAAACTTTCTTATATTTAAGTTAGTGTTGATATAAATAAAAAGAAACATTTAAGGTAATATTTATATGTTTATATTAAAAATATTAAAAATACGAGAGATACGAGATGTTAAAGAAGAGAATATGAACTTTCACTTTCTCTATATGTGTTTATGCATAGAGATAAGCTTAGAGTTTAATACATATTAGATGATTTATTGGTTTTTATATACCCATGAATCACGTGAATTGCAAGAGGTTAGCTTGAGCCCAAACCACTTAAGTGATGGGCTTCGATGAGGCTAATTCAAATCCATCAAAGTGGTGTGAGTTCAAGTTGATGGGACCCGAGCCCAACCATG
>Ga0325405_1008162_pt1 | contig 10445 bp, 10 predicted proteins | sample PopdelMetagenome_21_FD_205663 | JGI IMG/M metagenome (GOLD analysis project Ga0325405, IMG submission 205663) | Populus deltoides microbial communities from Bellville, Georgia, United States - Xylem-Control-R2 | ecosystem: Host-associated > Plants > Phyllosphere > Stem > Wood/Secondary xylem...
AAAAATATAGTGAAAAAAATCATGAAAAAAGAAGAAAAAAGAAAAATCTTACCTTAATGTAGTTGCAAGTGAAGCTAAGGAGAGAAAAAAATTTTCATTAAGCATATTAATTAAAAAAAAACTAAGAGGATAAAAGAAGAAAGAAAAAGAAGACATACCCAAGCATGGAGGAAAAGAGAAGGAGATGAGGAGAGAAAAGAAGAGAAAGAAATAGATAAGAAATGATGTTTTTTACATAAAGTGAAGAAGAAGAAGACATACCTTAATGATGTTTTTTACATATAGTGAAGAAGAAGAAGAAGAAGAAGAAGAAGAAGTAGAAGAATAATAATAAGAAATGGGTCTGTCTCTTGTGAAATAAGGACATTCAGGCTTTTTATTGGGATGCTTTACCGACGGATAATTAAATATTAATATTTTTTAATTATTCCGTCGGTAATTCCATCGGTAATATTTAATTTAAATTTTCAATTTCGTAAAATTTTTTCAGAAACCGCCAAAAAATTACCGACGATTTTTCATTCCGTCGGTGATTCCGTCTGTAATATTTAAATGAAAATTTTAAATTAATTGAATTTTTTCAGAAAACCGCCAAATAACACCGACGACTTTTCAATCCGTCGGTGATTTACTCTCTGGAAAATACCGACGGAATTTTCCGTCAGTGATTCCCTTTGTAATTAACATGATGAACAGTGTTCACAATTTACCAACAAATTTACCGACGGAATCACCGACGGAATATTTTCCGTCGGTGATTCCGTCTGTAAATTTGTTGGTAAAAATGACACGTCATCATTTTTTTTTGCTTTGTTTTAATTTTTTTCCCTCGGTAATTCCCTCGGTATATACCGAGGGAATATTTCCGTCGGTAAAATCCCTCAGAAATTTATCGACGAAAATATTCTCTCGGTATTTCCGTTTGTATTTATCAATTTTCTGGTAGTGTTGTTATCATAATATAAGGCTATTGGATCAACATTGTTAGGACGACATCTAGTTTAGTGATGAACTTTCTGATTCAAATAATCTTTGTTTATCTTTTCAAATGCAAAGGTGTACTTTACTATAGTTGTAGAATATACTTCGGTTTTTTATTTGAAACTTTTTCAACTTACAACACTATTATTTAGAGTAAAATATAACTAAAATAAGTTTTTTATTTTCAATATCTTATTGAAAATTAGCATCCAAATAACCATGAATTACTAGTTCATCTCTTCTAAAGACCCAAAAAAATATTTTTAATTTTTTTTAAGTATTTAAGAATATTTTTAACTATCTTCTACTGACTCTCACATAGATTAGATTGATATATAGTTTTTATAAAATCATTTTCTTCCTATCTCTCTTAGTTTGTGTTTTAAAACACATACTTGGAGATAGTATAATATGTGCAATAAATAAGTATTGTCTTTTGAATTTTTTAATGCTAAACTATTTATTTCTATGCTAAACTAGTTTAGTATTTTATCTATGTGCGTGGATTAGAACAATACAAGATACTTTTTTTTTATATCTATCTTTATAGATATTTATTTCTAGAGATTGAAACATGACTTGTTTAGGGCATAATTGACAACTAGGTTTGAGTTTTTTCTTTCAAAGAAGCACCTTAAAAATAAAATAATAGAGAAATAACGCAGCTGATTACTATTATTACTATTATACCCATGCCACGTATAATTAATTACAATACTGAATTTTTATCAACCTAATTTTTCATGCCAAAAGTAATGCATGCATTTTATTGCACTCCCATTAGTATCACAGAGGCTGGTGCTAATTTTAACACCAAAACCATATTGTATAGTACATCTCCAATCCAGTATCCTGTCCTTGCGGCTGATTGGAACTTTAGGGAAGAATATATTTTTTTTGTGTGTATAGTTTTTCATTCATCTCAAAAGTCTGATATAAGCTGATTTTTATTAGCTTAAGGTGATTAACTTTGTTTAGCTCGATGCCCAAAAGGTGAAAGAAAGAACAAGGTTGAATGCAGCAGTTGTAGTTGCACTGGAATATTGCTTAAATTGGATGCTACCATGGAGACTTACAGGCAACAAAATAGAAAGTAATACTTGTGAGTAGTCGTCAAATACAAGCCAACGGTTTCACATGTCACAATTGCATAAATGTGGAAAGCCAACAGTTTCGAAGTGAATGTCCTATTTATTCAAGTTGCAAGTGGATACTAGAAATCTACAAAAAGGTATCTCCTATAAATTGAAAACCAGGGGAGCTTAATCCAATAATAATAATAATAGTTTTCAAAAATAAATGAATGCTGGAAGATTACTCGTTGACATCAGGAGATCTCTTCACTGTCATACTCATGTTCTATACTTGTATTAACTTTCCTCGATGTATCCTGAATTCAGTTTGCTAATTCTACGACATATCTGTATGGGTGCAACAGGCAACCGAAAAAGCTTGGATGCTGAGCTTTTGGAAACTCTAGCAAAGATGGCCCCAACCAAGGAGCAAGTAATTAAACTTCGAGAGTGCAGTGGTGACATCTCCAAACTAGGGTCTGCAGAACGGTTTCTCAAGGCATTACTTGATATCCCATTTGCTTTTTAAAGAGTTGAGGCCATGCTATACAGAGCCAATTTCGAAACAGAAGTTAAATATTTGAGGAAATCTTTTCAAACCCTAGAGGCATGCATATTGGCTGAAAGCCTACTGCTGAACTCACCGCGTTCACTAATTTAAGATCCTTTAAATTATTTTGGCAGAAAGCTTGCTGCTGATGAAGTTCGCTATGTTTTCTAATGTAAGATCTTTAAAATTCTGTGTACCCTGATTTCTAGAACTTAATCTTGATATATTCCAATATATCTACCAGGCAGCAAGTGAGGAATTGAATTATAGCCGGTTATTCCTCGAACTCCTTGAAGCTGTTCTTAGGACAGGGAACCGGATGAATGTTGGCACAAATCGTGGTGATGCTAAAGCATTTAGGCTTGATACACTCTTAAAACCTGTGGATATATATATAAAGTAAACAGACGGGAAAACAACATTACTTCACTTTTTGGTCCAGGAAATTATCAGATCTGAAGGTACAAGAACTGATTCTACAATTGAGAATCTGCAAGACAATACACACTCCAAAATGAAGGAAGATCTCAGGAAACAACGATTGCAGGTTGTGTCTAGACTGAGTACAGATCTCAGATGTAAGAAAGGCAGCAGGAATGGACTCTGATGTTTTAAGTAGCTATGTTTCAAAGCTAGCAAGTGGGGCTTGAGAAAGTCAGATTGGTTTTGCAGTATGACGAGCCAGATACACGGGTGAAATTCTTTTTCTCAAAGGAGCTGTTTCGAAGAGAAGCCGGTGAGGAAATTAACAGGATCAAGTCAGACGAAAGAAAGGCTTTATCACTGGTGAAAGAGGTGGCAGAATATTTTCATGTGGATGCAGTGAAAGAAGGAAGTCCACCCTTTCAGAATTTTGATGATTGTAAGATATTTTCAAAATGTTCTAGATCATGTATGCAAGGAAGTTAGGAAAATGCAGGAAAGAACTATGATGGGATCAGATAGATGCTTTATGATATCAGCTACTGCATCACTACCGGTTCTTAACAGATATATTGTAAGATAAGATCGAAGTTCAGATGAGGAAAGCTCCTCTCCTTGAAACATGTTGATACCAATTTTACGAAGATGATAGAAGTACCTGATATTTTTACAGTTACAACTCCTTTTCCATTGAAGCAACAGCACGAAATGTCTAGTTTTGTATTTCATAACAAGCAAGTGAAGCAGTGCAAAGACGGAGAAGGAGCAAGTCAGGAATCCCTTTATAATCTGATGTCAGACGGAGAGACGCATATTGCATGAGAGCAGACTATTATCCTACGTGCGTTATTAAGAAGAGCAAAATGTCGCCTTTTTGGAAGGGTTTTTTTCTTTCTTTCTTTTTTTGTCTAATTAAAGGGAATTTGAAAATAGAATTGGGACACTAGAATAATTCTTTCAAAGAGAAGAAAGCAGGACAATGAGAGGATATAGACAATAATACAGATTGTTCATGCATTAATACATGTTTTTATATATTTTAATCTTAGAGTTTGGATTTGGATCAAAATCTTTTTTGACAAAACCATATTAGTTTAATGATAATTGAAGCAAATGAACCCTTAATACTTGATTTGATATGGTTTAATGTTTATGCTGTTGGGTTTGAATTTAAATGTTTTTTATTGTTCTTCGTGTTCTTTGTTATTTTTTATGTTTGATATTTTCTTGTAATAATTTTTTTTAATGATTTTCATGTTTTTTTAAGTTTTGATTTTTTATTATTTAAATCCCTATTTTGGTTTTGTTTTGGGTTGAACCTTGGTTTTTGGTTCGGCCTATTTTTGAATCGATGTTTTTGGGTCAACCCGGTCGGGTCAAAATCAGGTCACTTGGTAAAGGCTTGTTTGGTTTATTAATATTTTTGTGGAAGGGTTTTTGGCCTAAGGGGTTGTTTGGAAAACACTCCCTTAGACTTATTTTGGTTGTTTTGTTTTTTAATAAAAATGAATTTTGCCAAACAGACCCCAAATAAAATTCCAAAACTTTTTAAGACCATTCTAAAGTTATTTAGGGTCCCTCGCATCTTTTTTCAATGTTTTTACTTAATATCGGGATTGTATACTTACACTATAGAATGCGGGCCTGATATTAAAATACCCGCTTTCCACCAATTTTTTTAAATAAAATAATCTTCTCATTTCAAAAATATATAAAAAAAAGTGTTTTGTTTGGTGTGCATATAACCAAGTCTCTAAGAAGAAAAAATCATATTTAAAAAAATAAAAATATTTGTGCATGTATTTTTGGATTTATTAATCATTTTATTAAATTCATGAGAATTTGGTCAATATTTCAATAACCCCCTTAAAATTTTAATTCATGATAAATTAATGGTCAACATTCTAGTATAAATGTTGGACTTACAAGTAGGCTGGTATTTAAATACCAAAAGTTTGTCAGAAAATTGTCAGAATTATCATGAATATTCACAAATCTAAGCGGGAGTACTTTTCATCGCAGTACATGAGTTTTGAAAATCCTTTTCGTCTTACATGATAATTAAACTCTGTCAAGGCATCTATATAGACCCTTCTCATAATAATTTATTTAGGTGTACGAGCCCATAATAAATGTCAAATGTTAGATTTATTCATAAGAGTAAAGTTTTGTTTTGAGTCACAGACTAACCATCAATTAAGAACTCTTTAAAAATTTTAAATCATATGAAGATTACACAATGTAACTTACCTCAGGTAAGATGCGCTAGGGGTGCTAATACCTTTCCTAGCTACAACTAGTCCCTTACTCTATAATTTCTGATAAAACCACTACACTCAGGTATCCTAGTGATCTTGAGCAAAACAATTAGGTAGCAACTTCTTGACTCTCACTCCGCGCGCGCCCATATGCGACAAGAGTGATGGTTGAATTTGTATGCTTATAGATTATAAATATGAATTGAATGTATGGTTGTGCGTAAACTTATTATAGAATTCATATTTGATGTTTGGAACTACTATGGAGTATGTTTTAAGATAGTCCATATACATGGAAAATTGGGTTGTTTTGACAACCCAAAAGCGTGAAAAAATGGGTTGTTACGACAGCTATGAAGACAAGCACATGGGGGCTGTTATTACAACTCTTATGTGTGCGAATATAGGCCGCTATTGCAGCCATGAATGCGTATGTGTGTTCGATTATGACAATCATCAGTGTGTATAACTGTGGGTTGTTGTAGATGAGAGAATACATGAGTTTGTTAAGGTAAATAATCCAAAACATATGTATATGATATGAACGAAGTCGAGTTCGAATTTTGCCTTAAAATGTCTGCTGACCAATTTTACGAGATCGAACATATCTTTCAAACGGTACATCGAAACAAGTTGAAATTTTACAGGGATATATTACACACTTGGAACTAAATTTTCATGTTAAATGGAGTTCGGATACATATTATTTCAAAGGGTTGAAGTTACTAGGAAGTTGTCGGAATGAATCATTTGCTTTATCGAGCAAAGATTTCTTTGGGGGTCTTGGTTGGCCCAAATCTTGTCAAGTCTGCTAGACTAGACCTTTGTGTACTATTTGGGACATATATGGAGCTAGAGGTGGAATAGTTCTGCGATTCAAAGTGGTCTAGAAACTAGACATATCAAGATTTCCAACCATATATAGTAGACTTAGATAATTTAACTCAATCCTAATTATTCACCAACAACCATAAAACATTAGGGATTTCATGTTTTTATATTTTCAAAACATGTCCACTAACATCCAATCATGTTATAACCCAATTTCATCCCACTTACAATAATTTATTTTCACACATTATCAACTTATCAAATTTCCTAATTATCTAATTTCAGCCACAAAGAAAAATCCAAGACAACCTTTTAAAATCTTCCATTTAATTTCCAAACATCTTTAATATTGTTTGAAAACTACTATTTTCATATATTTTCTCCAATTTCCTTACTTTTCTTCTACTCAATTAACCAGAGAACCATTTCTAAAATAACCTAGTCTACATAAATTTTAATTGAGCTCAAACATAATTTGATCCTATTATAAAGCACATAAGTGTCAATCATAATTTTTTCACATTAATTATTATCCATTTAATTATATTTTTATCACTATTGACATCAATCCCAACATAATAATGTCACCTAGACACTAAACATACACAACTTCCATTACAATCTATATTTAACATTTAATTTCTTATGATTCCCTAAAACTTCAACCCATCTATATTTTTTTATACTAAAATTTCTTATCCGTTAAAATTTCTCAAACTTCCCCATTTATAAAGGACTAAAATTTTACTAATTAAATCTTCCTCTCTCTATTTTTCCTATTATACACCTAACTTTATATAATCTATTTATTACATTTTTTAACCCATTAAACTTGGAATAACATAAATCAACTAAGTGTTTAAACCCATTCCAAAGTTCCTCAACTTACAAACTAAAAATTAAGTCAATTTAGCTAACCTTCATCATAATTACCAATTCTTAAGCACATTTTATATTCAACAATAAGTGCAACACATATAATTTATGATACTAACCAAGTCAAGTTTGAATTTGGCTTTCAATGTCCATTAAATAGTTTTGCGAGATCAGACATATCATACATCGAAATGAGCTGAACTTTTACATGGAGATACTAAACATATGGAACTATAATTTGATAATTTTCAGGTCAAATGGAGCTTGGAAAATATTATTTCAGAGGGTCGAAGTTACTAGCAAATTTTGTCAAATTTGTCACACTAGACCTTTGTGTACTGTTTGGGATATTTTTGAAGCTACTGGTGGACTTTTGTTGTGATTCAAGTTGGGTTGGAAACAATACATCTCAAACTTTCCAACCATATATGGTATGCTCAGTAATTCATCCAAAAAAGAGTGAACGACATGTTTTAAATCAAGATTGAAATCTGCTAAGAATGTTAAAAAATTAGAGATTCGGGCTGCATAGAGGAATTTTGACATGAAGACTTTGTTTTTATTATCCTATTTTATTTATTTATTTATTTTCAAATAATTATTTTTAATTTGAGTTTGTTCTAGCCCATTAGACATTATTTAGGGATTTATTTCATTATTGAACTTATGTTAGTTAATTACTAATTTAAGTCCATTAGCATGCAACCTAAAAGGGGTCCTTTAGAGTTAGTTAAAGGAGACTATATTATGTTTTTTTAGCTGAAAATTTTAGCAGCAAGTTGGAGAATAAATGTGAGTTTTCCTTTTGTTTGTTTTTGGCAAAACAACCTTTCTTTATAGGGACAATGATCATACATTGACTTATCGAAGATTAACTAGTTTCGTTGCATCATTCTCATAATTAGGGTTCTTAGATACAAGTTTATCTCTAGGTCAAAGTCTTTTTCCAATACATTTGGTTCTTACGTATAAGGTTATCTCTAGATCAAGGTTCTATCAAACTTATTTTTGGCTTTTCGGGTTGTTATCTACTTTGTTAAGGGTTACTTGACCACATGATCAAGAGGTTTGCATCAATTGGTATCAGAGCTAGACTTTAAAAAATTTAGTTATATCCTTTATTTACTTCTTATTAGTTTCAACTTTTGTAGCTTTAGTTTTTATATAGCCATTGATTCAGTTTTTTATTATTTTGTGTCTAGAGGTTGATAGTTTGTGTCTGGTGGTTTCTTAAAAAAAAGGTATTATTTTAGTTTGTTATTGTCTCAAAATATATTAGTAGCCTTAAGAGTTAAAAAAATTAAGAAAAGAAAAAAAAGTTCAAAAGTCACTTTTGTTAAATCTACCATAATATATAAACAAGGAAGAATTTAGATCAAACCAATTCATAAAATTTTCAAATTTTTTATACTGGTTTTAGGAGTCCTAATCAAAACCCATATAAAATTTGAGATCATTTTCTATAGTAATCAAGGTCGGGATTAAAACATGTTGTAATAGGTCAAATTTGTATCAGAAGGGAATTTCAAGTCAAATAAATTTAGAAATTCTAAAATTTTATATACTAAGTTTTAAGGTTTTGATCGCACCCCATATAAATTTTGATGTCATTTGGAGTTCGTTTGCTACAGGAACTAAATTCAAGACTGGAGCTTGTTGTAACGGGTATAATTTGCGTCAATAATTCAAACTTGTTTTGTTGCTGTTATTTTTCAATTATAAGAGTATAATAACATCATAATTGATATATTTAGGTGTCATTTAAATTTTTTTATATAGCCTTTGCATCTTTTTCCTTTCATGTCTTCGAAAACATTTATTTTTCATATAAATTCACTTGTTACTCATGAAATTGTAATTGTAGTTTTGTCTTTACTTGTTTTCATATTTTTCTTTCTTCTTGATTTATATACACATATTTGGATACGCTGCTAAGGTTGTTATATTTGGTGTTGATTTTGGTTCCACAAGAGTTGAAGAAATGTGAGGTGAGAGGAAAATGACATAGTGAGCATATTTAAGTAAAAAGCCTATATCTGAGTAAAACATGAGAGGAGTGTAAAGACGTGAGGGAATGGGCGAGGAATATATATATCTTGTTAACTAACCAATTTCCAGATTTAAAGATGTTGAAAGCAAGCAATAATATGACACCACATAGAGGAGACAATGAAATTACAACTCAGTTACGCATCATGAATCAACGAATGGACCAGATGGCCAATGATTTTGGAGGTAGGTTGGATAGGATGGAAAGGCAACTTGTTAAGAGGGTTGTTAGGTAAGTTAACACTAATATGGATGAGTTTGTGGCTGATAATGCATATATAAGTGATGTTGATTTTAAAGATGTGTCTGTGGAACATGGGGAATGTTTTGGAAAACAACGAAATTGTTAGTTTGTAGGGGAAATATATGGTGATAATTTTGGCCGAGGGGTTAATTATAGGTATCAAGACTATAATGCTGAGTTTGATGGAGATTTGGATACAATTAAGCTGAAAATATCAGCTTTTAAAGGGAAGAATGATCTTAAAGTTTATATAGAATAAGAGAAAGAAGGGTGGAGTGGATTTTTTAGTGTCCCAATTATCTGGAACCCAAGAAAGTCAAGCTTATTATTATTGCTTTTACTGACTATACCATTGTGTGGTGGGATCAGTCTGTGATAAATCGTAGGAGAAATTATAAAAGGCAAGTTGATGCTTGGGATGAGATGAAATCCCTTATAAGAAAGAGATTTGTGCCTAGGCATTATAGAGAATCGTATCAAATTTTGCAGAGTTTGAGTCAAGATACAAAGAGTATTGATGAATAATTCAAGGAAATGAAACTTACTATAATTCGAGCTAATGTTAAGGAGGACAGGAATGCTATTATGGCTAGATTTATGAATGACTTTAATCATGATATAGCTCATATTGTAGGGTTGCATCATTATATGGAGTTGGAGAAGATGGTGCATGCGGCCTTGAAGGTAGAGAAACAACTTAAATGAAAGGGTACCATTTGGCAAAGCCAACCATTAGGCCCTTCGAAACCTTGGAAACCCAATTGAAAGGCTAACAATATTACTCATGCTTGTTGTAATTATGACATTAAATGCTTTTATTTTCTGAGTTTTGGTCATATTGCTTCATAGTGTCTAAAAAAAAGAGTCATGATTATGAAAGCTAATAATAAGATTGATATCGATGGGGAGGATGAAGAAAAAATATGTCACCATTAAAGGATGCTGATGATGTTTGAGTTGAGTATCTAGTTGAGGGAGTGACACTTATAGTGGGGAGAACACTAAATATGTATGTCAAGGTAGATTATTCAAAAGGTAAGATGGAAAATATACACCACACGAGATGCCTTATTCATAATAAGGTATGTAGCTTAATTATAGATGGTGTTAGTTGCACTAATGTAGCTAGTACTGAATTGGTAAAAAAGTTAAACTTGCAC
>Ga0325405_1008163_pt1 | contig 10445 bp, 3 predicted proteins | sample PopdelMetagenome_21_FD_205663 | JGI IMG/M metagenome (GOLD analysis project Ga0325405, IMG submission 205663) | Populus deltoides microbial communities from Bellville, Georgia, United States - Xylem-Control-R2 | ecosystem: Host-associated > Plants > Phyllosphere > Stem > Wood/Secondary xylem...
AAGCTTAGATTTTAATAGTTAGGTTGATGTTTCTTCTAATTTTAAAAATTGATGTAGGCCTAACACAATGCTTTTACCTGAAAACGAGGTCAAATAATAAGTCAACGAGTCTCCTCTAAAGAGAGACCAACGTGGGTCGAACATAGTGTTATGTTCAACTCTTATTTTTGTAGAATAATAATAATAATAGTAATAATAATAAGAAGGGTCAAGAAATATAAAAAAAATATAGAATCTAAAATAAAAACCATTGAATTGCAAGACTAATGATTCAGGATCCAATGCTACTTAGACATACATCCACTAATAATAAATGACTTGCAAATAAGCTTAGAAAATAACTTGGATAGTTAATGGTATGAATTTAGGAAGACAAATAGTTGAGATAATCTTTCCTTGGAAAGGTTGATGGAGTGGTGATTTTTATCTTCTCTTAAGCAAAACCAAATCTTTACTCATATCTCTAAAACCAACATATATTTTAGAATTTTTAGTCTCCTTAAATAATTACATGACGACTCTGTTTTTCATATTTTTTTTAAGTTTAGAGGTCTCATTTATGTTGAGGGTGACAACTTAAATGCCAAACAAGTTTTGATAAGTATGTAATAAAAGAAAACTAGCTGAAATTAATGTGAAGGCATTATAAAAGAAAGCTAAAAAAAAAATAATTATACCTTCTAAAATCTTACTAAAATTGTTTTATTGTTAAAAGAGAAGGTTGGTAAGGTTGGTTGAGTGATGATTTTCATTAGTTGTATAAACATTTGTATGTATGTTTGTTGCTAAAAAAAATAATTAAAAGTCAATATAAACATCGTGGATTGTAAGTGGAAACAACGTGGATTGTGATAATGATTTTGTTTTTTTATTTTTTTTTTTGCAACTTTGGTTATCACAGTCTCAATCACAATATTAGGTTAATGCTCGGTTTTGTGACAATAATTAGATTTTATTGTTTGCAAAAAGTAAAAAATAAAGGGATTAAAATTAAAAGTGGGTGAAAATATAGCCTTTTTTACCCAACATTGTTCATTCAAAAGTGGTTAATGCCCTGTATTATGATAACAATGGAGTCATTGCATAAGCAAAGAAATCAAGGTCTCATCAATGATCTAAATAAGTACTTAAGAAATTCCATTTGATTTGATAAATCAATTAAATAAAAGATGTAAAGATAGAGTAAGTATCTACCAAAAAGAATCTAGAAGATCCTTTTACTAAATCACTATCCTTGCAGAAGCATTAGTACTATATGTAACAATATGATATTAGATATATGAGTGATTGATTTTAGTGCAAGTGGAAGATTGTTAGTTTAATATGCTCTGTAGCCAATCGGTTGGTGCACATAACATTATTATATTCGTGTAAATACATATTTATTATTAATAAAGACTTAATTTATCTTAAATATTCATATAATATTAGATTAATGAATCTAATATTTGATTTATAAATTTAGAGTAAAGATAAGTCTATGTGATAAAAATTCTTTGCAAAGAAAATTATGAAGTTATAATTATAGGATTCCAATTGCATCAAAACATTGTTCCTAAAATGTTCTTGGTTGATGCTCTCTTAAATACTGAATATTTATTAGAGTTGTAGAGATTGGTACATATTATGTCATTTCTTTTATGAAAGGAAGAAGTTGTTCTTATAAGCTAAAGTATAAGGGATACCTAAAACTAATATATAAGTGCTTGTTATAAGACAAGTACACTAAACTGACCTGCATGAGAATTCCATATGAAGATATCACCTATGTCTATGGAAAAACTGATGTGACGGTTGTGTAAGTGATTATTAGACTTAAGATCACTAAGTTAATTTATATAGAGAATGTTATAATTTGATCCCGTTACATGTTATCTTAATCGATGTAACTATTGGGCAGATATTGGGTATAACATGAACTATATAAAGGTACTAGAGTTATTAATAGAGGATTCATGACCCTATGTGAATTAGAGAAAATGTTCCATGTGTTTTCAAATAGTACTGATTGAGAAATCATTGGTTAAGATGGAATGATATTTAAAAAGAGTTTCAAATCTTATTCAAACGATCAATGACTATTATATGGAGCATATAATTTAACATGACAAACATACTTCATACTTTAATGTTAAATCAGAATATTATTAAAAAGATATTAATTACACTGAAAAACTGGTCACTGAAAGGTTAAATCAAATCACTAATGACTTTTCTAATATTTAGGGGATCATGATATGTTACTATATGATGCACCTGATTTTCAAATATAAATTAATCAATTGTTGAATTGATAATAAATTAAATTATTTAATTTATTTAATTCTATTTAATTAGAATTAGAATTAAAATTTATTTTTGGAACAACATATTAGGAACCTAATAGGTCACACACATTAAAAACCATTAGTCATAAATTAAACTAGGATGATTTTATTAAGTATGACTTGATTAAAATATATTTTAGAAATTAAGGACTAGAATATAATTAATATAGGGATTATATTTCTAGATCTTGAAAAATCAAGGACTTGATTGAGTTAATTTATAAAATTTTCTTGAATTAATAAATAGATATTATTCAAGGGGCAAGTTGATATTTTGCTAATTTATTGGGTTTTCAGATTTTTCTATAAATAGTAAGCTACACCTCTTATTTTTTGGAGTTGTTATCTATTAGAAAAAAAAAGCTACGTAAGTTAGAATAGAGAGCTAGCATTATAAGTATAGTAATCCCTCTCTTCTAAATAGAGATTTAAGATATTTCTCATTAGTGGTTTGTGTGAATTACCGTTGGAGGCCATATAATAGGATCACTTGTGGTTTGTGACAATTAAGCTTTTAAAGAATTATTCAAAGCTAAAGAAGATAAGATCTTTAGGTAATAAATATTTAAATAACTCTAGATATGTCTAACAGGATCCTAGGGACACACAAACAATTTTGTTTTATGTTTTTTATTGCGTTTATGACATTTAGGAATCTAATAGTGGTGTTAGAGCTATCGTTAGACAACTAGAGTTGTTGATTGCTTCTTTTAATTGTTATTGATTTAATTTTGAATTAATTTTATTTAAAAAAATTATTTTTCCCAAAAGTAATGTTTTCTCATAGTTTTTTTTTTTTAAATGATAGAGCCAACAATAGTGGCGCCAGATCTGCTGGTGCTCGTTGCTAGCGTGGAGGGCAATAACCACGGTTGTTGCCTCGTCAGGCATGCTACAAAGATTAATGTGAGGCTACTGCCTGGCGCTGGTGGCAGATGCAATGCGGGGTTACTGCCCTGCAATGCTGGCGATGCAGCGACAACCTTTGTTACCGTTGTCGCTGCTGTTGCTGGCAATAGGCAGTGTGCTCACTGTCGGTTGCAACAATAGGATGGAGATAAGGGACATTAAAGTTGACATTTTAGCTTTCGGGATATAATAATGATTTTGCCCTTTCTTATATAAAATGTTGATTTTATATTTTAAAATTGAAATCTTATAGTGAAATTAATTTTCCTAAAGGATTAGGATTGAATTAAAATGTTTAATTCAAAATTTATGTGTTTTGTAATATTCTAATTGGATGAGGATCTAATTAAAATGTTTAATTAAATAATGTTTAGAAAAATTGTTTTTCTAAAATAAAGAGAGTTTTTTTTTTTAAGTTGAAAAAGTTTATTTAATTGATCCTAAAATAGTTTAGGATATTAATAAGAATTTTAATATGATTAATTTTATTATTAAATTTTGAAAAATTGTTTTTCAAAGAAAACTTGTGTTTAATAAAATTTATTATGTTTGGGAAATTATCAAATTAGATTTGATTTAATATTTCTAAAAGTTAGAAATATTATTTTAAAAATTGCACATAAAGCCATTAATTAGAATTGAAGGATGTTTGATGCTAACAAATTGACTGAACCAAATTTCATGGATTGGTACCAAAATGTGAGAATTGTTCTCAAGTAAGAATAAAGGTTATATGTTCCAGAAAATCCAATTCCAAATGCCTCTGCAAGGATGTTGAAGAAGAAGTTAGGAATGAACATCAACGTCATGTTGATGATGATAAACAAATTGCATGTGTAATATTAGCCAGTATGTCACATGTACTTTAAATGCAACATGAGAATATAGATGTCCATGCTATGATTGATTATGCATCTAAACGAATTGTTTGATGAGGCTAGTAGGACCGAGATGTATGAGACCTCTAAGAAATTGTTTTGTTGCACGATGGCGAAGGGTTCTTCAGTCAACACCCATGTTTTGAAAATGATTGGGTATATTAAGAAATTAGACCAATTGGGTTTTGTCATGGATCATGAGTTAAGTGTTGACTTGGTCTTGCATTCATTACCCAAAAACTTTTTGCAATTCATTATGAACTATCACATGAACAAGTTGAATAGTACATTGTTTAATATGCTTAAGACTGCTAAAGGGATCCTTAAGAAGAAAAAAAGCCAAGTTCTTCTAGTTCAATCTTCTAGAATGTTCAAGAAGAAGGATAAGAAAAATAAGGGTGTTGTCTCTAAAGGAAACAAACCTAAAAGGGCGTCAAGAAAGACAAGGGCACTTGTCATTATTATGGCAAGGAAGAACTTTGGAGCAGGGATTGCAAGGAATGCTTTGCAACCATGAAGGCAAAGAAGCTTAATGAAGTTTTTATTTTAGGTATATTTATAATTGAAAACTATCTTACTACTTTACATTGTAGTTCTTGGGTATTGGATGCCGAATGTGATTTTCACATTTGCAATTGTATGTAGGAATTAAAAAAAAGTAGAAGATTAGTTGAAGGTAAAGTATACCTATAACTCAGTAATGAAATAAGGGTTGTTCTAGTATTTTAAGACATTGTTTTCATTTTATTTAGTATTAAATGGATTTAAATTTATTATTGAGGAAAATATTGTTTTTTTTTATAATAATGATGATTTTATGGATCCAGTAATTATATGGATGGTTTGTATATACCTAAATTTAAAATGCCTAGGTTTAATATAAACTGAAATAAAATTGAAGTATAGATTGGAACAAGTATTAAGAAATTTTGATTGGATCGAGGTGGTTAATATTTAACCAAATATTTCAAGGATTATCTAAAAGAGAATAAGATTCTCTATACCTCTTAGAAGTTAGAACACTACATCTAGATGAAATGTATTCATAAGGTTAAAACATTGGATGTTTAGCATAGACCTCAAGAAACACAAAATCTCCATAAATTTGGTAAGACATGTCATACATTAATGAGATAAAGGCCTCTCATAGAAATTGTGAATGACATGTTGCTTGTAATTGATGAGCCTACCATATATGGTATTTATTCCAAGAAATGACTTGAAGCTATAGACTTTTTGTACTAACCAAGTTTGAAACTTGGTTGATCCACCTGAAGGGATAAGACCTAATGGATCTAAGTGGGTCTTTAAAAGAAAGATTAACATGAAAGACAATGTATAAACATACAATGCAAGCTTTAAGGAGTAAGAATATCTAATTTTGATGGTATAATCAACAAATTTGATTTAATTAAAAATATGGATAAACCTTGTGTTTACAAAAGGTTACTGGAAGTGGTGTCGTTTTTCTAATATTATATGTAGATGATATATTATTGTTAAGAAACGATATCTTTACTTTCATTAGTAAAGTTTTGGCTATCCAAGAATTTCTCCATAAATAAATTTGGAGAAGCAACCTATATATTGGATATAGAAATCTATATAGATAGATTTAGAAGGTTGCTTAAATGATCTCAATCCATGTATATAGACTAGATGCAAAAAATAGTTTAGCATGGAAAAATCTAAGATTAGATTCTTATCTATTTTGCATAGAACACCTCCCTCCAAAGATATCTGTTTTAAGACACAGATTGAGAGAGATATGATGGAAATAATATCCTATACTTGGATATAAGATCCATCAATGAAGAAGATAAACTAGAAGTTCAAAATTATTTGAATTAATATTTTTTTTTCATTGAAATGTTGGAAAAATAGTAAATATTGTTGACTTGTGGGTCATATATTAATATTTGTCTTGTATTTTAATTATAACAACTAAATGAAAAATGGACTAATGATATGGTTAGATGAGATTGAGTTTAAACAAATTTTATATGAAGATTACATCAACAAACATATGGAATTGAATAAAAAAAGTCCATCAACAAGTCCAAGATAAAGCAAGTGAAGACTTGGCTATTAAGAATTCATTTTAAAGATTAGTGTTAAATCTTTATATCTTACTCAATAACAAACCAAAATGAACTCACATACTTCATATTGTATGCATAAATAGAATTGATATACATTTAATCAATTCAAGTTTCACCAGGTTTGAAACTGTTAAAACTAGTATTTAAGTTAAACAGGTCGACCGTTGTTCATTTGTGATGAACACCTGAAAATTTTACAGGAATCGGTTGATCGAATGATATGGTCATTTGAACCGATCAATTGCTTTAATCGTCAAAAGCATTCCAACAACTAGTTTTTTTTAGAAACATATATACAGCTCTCTTTTATGTATAATAAATTAGAGATTTTGAACATAAATGATATAGAAACTATTTCAAAAGAAAAAACAACTAGAAATCAACAATCATAACATACTCTAAGTTGTGCTAAATTAAATCTTCATATTCTTGCACAAGAGTATAAAATCTCAAACTCATTATACTTACACACCTTCAATCATCCTAAATGTTATTGAGTGAGCTACAGAGATTATAGTTTTCAATTGTATAATCTACTTTTTGGTATCAGAGCTTAGTTTTCATATATATAAGTTTGCTTAGAGTTGAGTAGAATGTTAACCATTAGTTTTAATGTTCAAAATGAAGGATTATCAACCTTTAGACCACATTTCTTTGATGGTAATAACTATGCCTATTGGAAAGTTAGGATGATTATATATCTTCAATCTATTGATTATTATTGATGATTTTCTATTGAAAATGGACCTCACAAGCCTACTAAGATTGAAATTGATATAATGATTCCTAAACCTAGAAGTGAATATACTGACGGTGATAATAAGTTATCTTCTATGGATGCTAAAGTTATGAACACTTTATATTATGTCTTGATTAAAAGTGAGTTTAATAAAATATCTTGTAAAAATACTAGGGATATACGACATGCTTTATAAGTAACTAATAAAGGTACTAATCAAGTTAAAGAATTCAATTTTGATATGCTTGTACATCAATATGAGCTATCAAAATGCTTCCAAATGAATCAAAATATGGATTTAGGAGATTTCTTACTGGTGGTTCGTGTGGATTATCATTAGAGACTGGAGAATTGAATGATTTGTGGTTTGTGACAACCCAGCATTTAAAGAATTATTACAAGCCGAAGAAGATCAAATTTTTAAATAATAAATCGCTAAACAACTCTAAATTTATCTAACGAGATCTTAAAAACTTCCAAATAATTTTGTTTTACTATTTACACTGCGTATATGATATTTGGGGATCGTCACCTATTTCATTAGGTAGCAAACAAATTTGGTTGGAACTTAATAATTTGTTACGTGGACATAGGCACAGCCCACCCCAACATGCCTCCATGTTATACTCCGTGTCCTAATGACCGATCCAGCAACGCACCTTGTCATGTATCAGCAGAAATGAATTGCAAAATGCAGGCTACTTTTCAGATATCAATGCTAGGACTGATTCCCCTGCATTCCAAATTTAGGGAGTTCAGCCAAATTTTCCAGCTTTCAAAGATACATTACCACAAAATTATAAAGCACAATCTTCCACTGATGCACATGCAGCTCAACACTCATAACATCCTACACGACAAAGACCCCGTGATATTCCATGACCTAGCACATTAATTCACCTTGAGGATAGATTTTGTACCTTAATAGACCAACAAACGTACTGTCCTGTTTCTTATTTGTCTAATAATTATAGATATACTGCTGTAAACATTGCTTGGTGGTGTCGAGCCCTGTAATTAAATAAGGCAGCGGCACACCGTTCATTTAGTTATCAAGCTCAATCTTGGTGTAAATTGTGCCCGTTGCCGACCATTTGTAATAAGATTCTTAAGCAAATGTAAATGACAATGCTGTCTGATTTTCAGATCGAGAGGCGTACACACTCATTTTCCCAAAATGGTTTTGAACAGCTACAGGAGATTATCTTACAAGCTAGATAACATTTTTAATGGCCCGCTGGTATTTAATTATGCATAGCTTTAGCAAGCAGAGTGCCAGAGTTTGATCATCTACAGCCTACAGGATGATATTAGCATGTGACCCATCACCAAACTATTCTGAGATTGAAAATTCTTAACCACCTGATAATGACAAACACAAGCCCTCGTCTCGTCTATATATATATATATATATATATATGAAATCTTCATTCATAATTAAATCAACTAACGTAGGAGAATGTGTTGAATAGGAATTAGAAAACAAAGCATCTGCAAAACTACAAAAAGCAAGCCATCCTATAATTACTAGCTGCTAAAGGGCCTTACTTAGCATAAAAACTTGGAGCCGTCTATCAATTAAGTAATCATGAAAACTCAAATAGTAAAAAAAATTAAAATTGTAGTATATGTTGACTAATCAAATGCTTTCCAAATTATAATCGGGACAAAATATAATTTTAACCACACCATGTTTTCAAACGGATCCTATTGATTAAGATAATGATGATAGTATTATTAGTACTTGATAATGCAATGTAATTTGGTATTTAATAGTTTAATGTTCTAGCCTTAATATTTAATCCAATACTGATAGGTTGCCTGGGGAAAAGACTAGGACCAAGAATAGTGGGCAGAAGGCTTGATTCTGCTGTAAGCTCGTGAACCCTTGAATTTGATTTTGTGTATCAAACTTTCTACAATCTTAATTGCTAATGATTGGATTCATTGTTTGGTGTCTAAAGGTACCGGAGGTGATATATCAAGCAATTAAATTTAAGGGGTATAACTCAACTAGTCAGGTTTTAGATTTGTTTTCTAGAGATTATCAGTTCGAGTCTCACAAACTTTAAAATCACTAGAAGTTTACATGGTCGTTAACTTCAGGACTTATGGGATTAGTCGAGGTACGTGCAAGCTGGTCCAGACACCCATATTAATTAAAAAAATAATAAAAATACTAGAACAATCACTTGGCAATGAAGAGGGAGTTGTTTTTGTTTTTTTTTTTTGGTAGTAATATACAAGACATAACTATAGTCTCTACATGTTCTGCTTGGTTGACGAGGGAAATTATGGAACAAAATGCATACAAGTATATTTTATTTTTAGTATGTATTATCATCAAATTTATAATTTTTAGAATAATAAATACAAATAATTATTTTTATTTTAGTTTATAATAAATATTAATTTTTTTAACTAACTTAAAATAGTAATTTATTCATTCATCAAAATCATGTTAAAAAAAGATTTGTAATCATTGTAAAAAAGAAAAAAGAAGATAATATACTACTAAGAAGATAATAAATTATGATTTATTCTGTTATTAAATTATTTTTTCAAATATATTTAATAATTGAACCAATCATATATCAAATAAAATATTTGTATGAACACAAAGTTAAAATTTAACATAATTACAAATAAAAGATAATAATTTCATCACAAATACAAATACATTTTTTTTCATTTATTCCCTACCTCTTTATCATTAAATCTATTTTTTAAAGAATATGACCGATTTTTATTTCTCTATATTATGTATATTTTAATTATCATATTAATTTTTCAACAATGATATTCATTTTCTTTTACAATATTAAAAAAAAAATCCTACAATCAATAAAAAAAACTCTTAATGTACTTTTTAATAAATAAATCACTCTTATATTAATTAATTTAAATCAATTCATAAAAAAACTAATTTAATCTAACTCGTTCATTTTTTAATTGTTAAAAATAATCAAATTATATAAAATGATTTATTGTTTAATTTTAGCAATTGATTTTTCCATATTAATTTGATGAAATAAAAAGACCAAATCTTTAATATAATTACATTCTTAAAAAGTATTTTTTAAAATTAAATATGTGTGTATGAGTAAAAAATGTATTAGAAAATGAGTAATCAATATATATATATATATGTGTGTGTGTGTGTGTGTGTGTGTGTGTGTGTGACACTATGTACAATTGAACGACATGTCATTTGTTATTGTTTCCTTCAACCTCTCTCTCGTTTCTAGGATTTATTATGGGATTCTAATTAACGACATATGTCCTCCATGTAGAGAAACATTCTATGAACAATATTTTTTATTTCTTTTATTTTTTTTCCTTCTCTTTTTGTTTTATAATTCCCATATTTTTTATGATTTTTATTTTTATATTTTCTAGTATTTAGATGTAATGGTAAAAATCAAATCAATTAAATCAGTGGTCTGGATTTGAATGTAAAGATAGAGATTGAAATAATGAAATGTTTAAA
>Ga0325405_1008165_pt1 | contig 10443 bp, 9 predicted proteins | sample PopdelMetagenome_21_FD_205663 | JGI IMG/M metagenome (GOLD analysis project Ga0325405, IMG submission 205663) | Populus deltoides microbial communities from Bellville, Georgia, United States - Xylem-Control-R2 | ecosystem: Host-associated > Plants > Phyllosphere > Stem > Wood/Secondary xylem...
TCTAATTAATCAAGCTTCTTTTCGCAGTTTATTGTCTTTTTTGGGATTCTCGTTCTTTCTTAATTGCTACCCAAAAACTCTCTATCATTTGTTTTTTTTTTTTAAAAAAAAAAAGAACCGTCAATATTTATCTCCACTGCCAAGTAAATTTGTGATATGCCTTAATTTGTCAGTAATTGAGTTCATCTCAATTTTCTTTTCATGTAAGTTTATTAATTAATCTGGTGAACCGAATGCCTTGTCTAATATCAGATGAAGAGCGTACGTTCACAATTTCTTGCTTAACACATTAGATTCAAGATCCACTTATAATCAGATTACATTGGACTTGTGCAGAGTATTGATCAACTTCAAGATCCCAAAGGGAAACAATAAATTAATTTTGTCATTTTCTCTATCTTCAATCTTTCATCCTGCTAGAGTTTGTTCCAAATTAAACCATTCGAAGATTATGGGTCCGGCCGGGTGTATATATATGTCTGTATTGTAAGTTTTAGAGATAATAATGAAACCACAGCATGATGCTTATGGTGTAGAATGTTGCATTATATAGAAAACTATTACAGCCTAATAATAATAACAGTATCAACTATAATCTGATAATAATAACAGTATCAGCTCTATAAGGAAAGCTATTTAAGATTATATATACACAACTAATCAGCTCCTCATAACATCTTGATTTTCATGGATTGATCCTTGATGCTAGGAGTGATTTTCTCGTTGATTGCTGCCTTGATTATCTCCAGAGTGTAATGTGCTATTATCACCAACATCCCCCCTCAAGTCAAGTGTAGTTGGCATCACGCGAAGCTTGGATCGAAACAGCAGAAACAGAGATTTGGATGGACTTTTGGTGAAAATATATGCTATTTGCAAAGTTGATGGCACATGTTTAACTATCAATATACCATTGTAGACCAATTCTCTAACAAAATGAACATCAATATCAATGTGTCTAGACCTTCGTTGAGCTACTGGATTCCTAGTCATGAAACTAGCACCAGTATTGTCACAGAGTAAAGTCGGTTGTGCTCGTAGTTGAATACGTAAATCATGAAGAATGTTTATTAACCATTTAACCTCAGCTGCAGTTAGTGCCAATGCTCTATATTCTGATTCTGCTAAAGATCTAGAAACTGTGGTCTGCTTTTTAGAGGTTCATGAAATCAAATTGTAACCCATAAAAATTGCATACCCTAATGTTGAGCGACTGGTTTCTGGACAATCAGCATCTGAAAAAGCTGAGATATTGAGATGATTTGATGAACTGATGTTGAGGCTGAAATGGAGAGTGCCTTTAACATATCTGAGAATTCGTTTGACGGCCTGAAAATGGGAATCGCGTGGTGCATGCATGAATTGGCTTACTGAATTTACTGCATGTGTAATATCCGGTCTGGTGATGGTGAGATATTGCAGCGAACCAACAAGAGATCGATAGATTGTTGGTGAATGAAATAGAGGACCATCAAAAATTAAATGATGAGAAACAATCATTGGTGTTGCTATTGGCTTTGAATCATGAAGTTCAGCCCTGATGAGAATATCTCTTGCATACTTCACTTGGCTTAGGAACAGTCCCTGTGGAGATTGAGTAACTTCTAAACCCAAAAAATAATGTAGATTGCCAAGGTCCTTTATAGAAAACTCTTGCTGGAGCTTGTGAATGAAAGTTTCAATGAGATTCATTGCTTCCATTGAGGACAATATCATCTACGTATAGCAGCAAATAAATGATACCATTATCTGATGAATGAACAAATAAACTGTAATCTGCTTTGCTGCAAGTAAAACCAATTGTGAGTAAGAAATTGCTAAAGCGATGAAACCAAGCTCTCGGTGCCTGTTTCAAACCATGGATGGCTTTTTTTAAGCGACAAACATGGTGTGGATGAGAAGTGTCAATATAATCAAGTGGTTGTTCCATAAAAACCTCTTCCTGAAGAAGACCATGAAGGAAGGCATTCTTAACGTCAAATTGACGTATGTTCCAGCCACGAGTTACTGTAATAGAGAGGACAATGCGGACTGTAGAAGCTCTAACAATCACACTAAATGTGTCATGAAAATCAAGTCCATAAAGTTGAGTATAGCCTTGAGCAATTAGGCGTGCTTTGAACCTATCAATGGAGCCATCAGAATGATATTTAATCCAAAAAATCCATTTGGATCCAACCATATTGGTAGCAGGTGGTCTGGGAACCAGTTCCCATGTTTGGTTATGGAATGAGAGTTCTAATTTGAAGAAGAATGTTAAGCCGGTGCAATTGGTATATCTAAAATTGGCTCAATTCTGGAAGTAGACACAACAGGCAATTCTGAAACTCTCTCAGCTATTGTAGGAGACACAGGAGGCAATAAAATTGGTGGACTCTGAGGCAACTCCAAGGCATATGATTTACATGGTATAGATGGAGTAATTGATGGTAAGGACCAAGAACCTGCAGAAGAATAAGTGCTAGACAAAGGAGAAGTTGAGGAACTAGGATCATGAAAAGAAAAATAATCTGACAGTGCAGGAGAAGGCTGCATATGAGATGAAGATGATGGAAAGACTGTTTCATCAAACCGAGCATGTTGAGTGATAAATACTCGATGTGATTTAGGATCTAAGCATCGAAAACCTTTATAAGATGAATTGTAACCAAGAAAAATACATGGAAGACTTCTAGGTTCAAATTTATGTTTAGTATAATCTCTTAAGTATGGAAAACATAAGCAGCCAAAAATACAAAATAATTCATAGGTAGGAGACTTACCATACAGAATTTCAAATGGAGAAACTCCATTCAAGACAGGTGTCGGCAAGCGATTAATTGTACTGAAGGCTTCAACCCAAAGATTAAGAGGAACATTTGCATGAAAGAGCATTGTAAGGCCTGTCTCAGTGATATGTTGATGTTTTCTCTCGGCTCTACCATTTTGAGAGGGTGTATAGAGACAAGAACGTTGATCTTTTTGGCAACTCACACACAAGGATGGATTTGGCAGTATAGAGGTAAAAGATAAAAAAAACCTTTTTTATTAAACATTGAAATTATTTGAGAAGATACATGGCCTAAACGAGCATGCCAAATGTCAAAGGAATTGCATAAATTGTGCTTGTTGATGATAGCAGAGAAAACATGGTATCCACGCTTCAGTACATAAAGTCCATCTACACGATCACCGCTTGCCACCATATTTTGAGTTTGAAGATTCTGTATGATAGATTTATTGTCAGTAAAAAGAACAGCAAGAGGAAAATCATTGGATAATTTACTGACAGAAAGCAAATTTTTGATTAAGTTTGGCACAACAAAGATATCTTTTAATTGAAGAGTTGGAGTGGAAGAGCAGGAACCTATGTGTGTAACTGGTAGGGAAAATCTATTACCAACACTAACTCTATCCTTACCAGTGTAAGGTTCCATTTTATCAAGCTGAGACACATCAGTAGTCATATGTGCAGATGCTCCTGTATCAGTATACCAATCTGCTGTGTCATTACTGATAGTGCAGGTTGCAAGTGCTTCAGCAAGGTTTGCATCAGATTTTGTGTATCTGATCTTGCAGTTTATGGCATAATGACCTTCTTCTTAACATATTTGACATCGAGGAGACCTCCTATACTGCTACTTTCCACGATTTCCTCTCTTTGAGTGGCCTCCTTTATACCTGTTTTGATTATTATATGACCTTGCATATCGGTTGGAAGATGCAGAGGAATGAACCATATAAGCAGAGGGGTCACCTGCAGTATAATCAATAAACTTGGAGAAAAGATTAAAGCTTTCTGCTTTAGGAACAATATCTTTGAAACTTGGAATGGGAGTTAAAGAGAGTTGAGTGGTGGAAAAACTTGAGAACTCGTGGCCTAGACCACGCAAATACCAGAGCACTTTGTCAGTGTCTTCAACTGGACATCCCATTACTGATAATTGATCACAATGAGCCTTGAATACTCTAGAGTACTCAGAGATACGAGAGCCACGCTTCATGAGATGAAGCTCATCTTTTATTTAAAGTTCACGAGCCATAGATTTATGACTAAAGGCAGTCTCAGGATCATTCCAGATGTCTCTTGATGTTGTAAATCCAATGGTAATAGAAAGTGCTTCTTTTGTGAGAGAAGAAAGAAGAAGACTAATGACTAGCTAATCATTTTGTTTCCAAAGATAGTAGGCTGTGGAATCAGTGGTAGCGGAAGGCATAAGGGTTGAGCCATCAATATATCCATAGTATTTTTGACATTGCAGCAGGGGAACTACCTGACTGCGCCCAAAAAAAAAATTATTGATGATAGCTTCACTATTACCATGTGAACCATAGTATTGAAGGAGAGTATGAAGAATTTTCTGAGGCCATAAGATCAAGTGGAGATTAATCCTATAGAGGCTCTGATACCATGTAAAGTTTTCTTACAAAATATTTAAAGTCGTACATATGTACTTCAACAGCATTAGCTCTGTTAATGTTTGGGACGAATGTCATTGAATTATAACGAGAGGGACTGCATGGACCATTAATTGGGCTCAGCTGGTTGCTTACAGTCACCCGGTCTCGGACGACATTAATTAATTTGAATATTTGACATTAGTTTCGGGTCAAGTTTGTGACAATAAGAACAATATATTATAGTATGAGCATAATGCAAAAGATTCTGGTGCCAGAGCAAATTCTGGTTACATTGTCACGTGCATAAAAAGGACATCAAAGAAATCCAGAATTAATAATAAAAATTATTGTTATCTGTTCAAACAAACAAATTCTACTAATTTTTCAAACACATGAAACTTCCACTTCGATCAATTATATATTTGATGTTTAAGAGACTAACAACTCCATAATTAGAACATTGGTTAGCATGGAATTTTTGAATGGTTTGTTTGTAAAATATTGCTTTTCTTCAATCAAAATGAAGTGATGGTGATCCTTAGCTAGCGTCAAGACTTTTATCAGTTTATGAACCTGCACCGAGCGCATGCATATATCTCGGGCTAATGTGATTGTAGAAACAGAAACTTCAACTAATGCATAAAAATATGAAATAAATAACAAGAAAAATAAATAAGTATTCATGTATTTTTTTATGATGACACATGAAATGAAATATTTTAGATTTTTTGTCAAAAATACAAGATCATATGACACTGGAAAATGACCTGAGAGCCCCTACAAGTCTCTATAAATAAAGGGTCTCGTCTTAGACAAGAAAGGAAGAAGACTCTTAGAGATACAAAATTTTCTTCAAAACATGCACTTCTAGCAATGAAGCTTTTTTAAAAGCTCACAAGCCCCCTTCATCTACCCTTGAAGTCTAGAAAAAACAAAGATTTATTGAATCAAGCTTAAACATCTCATGAGAGCTCTTCAACAATACTTTGAAGATAAATCAAAGGTACTCTCCAAATCACCAAGTGTCGTTCTACAATACATGTCTAAATTCATGTTCTTGCAAAGAACAAGTCTTGATTTGATTTCACAAATAAATCAAGTCATCACATATCAAATCTAAGGAAAGAATTAAAGGGTTGTTTTATTTTTTTGTAAGAATATTTTAAATAAATATTGTAACCACATATTTTAATAAAATAAAATATTTGTACACGTGTACTTGTTTAATTTTAGGTGCTCAAAAGTCTGTCTACAAATTTCTGGCGACTCCACTATAGACATTTCTACCTCTCATCCCTTCTCTTTAAGAAAGAATTTTCAACAACCTCTCAATGACAACTAGAAAGAATATGATCATCGTTGTCGCTTTAAAAAGCAACAAAAATACTAATTCAAGTTTTTGACACATCGTTGAATATTCTTTAACCCTACTATAAAAAACAAAATCCATCTTTGAGTTGTATACGCAAACTAAGCAATTATCAAGCTGATGTTGAATGAAAAAGAGGCATGAGATCTTACTACTCCAAGGTTAAAACTACAAGTAACTCCACCATAAAAGTCAATTGGGGAACGTGCACTTTTCTTCATCGCTCAAGGTGGCTACATCAGCAATTCACCTATGGAGACTTCTTCATGTCAGTCACTAAATAAGGCTTCGGGTCTTGGCACCTTGTTAGTTATACCAATTGAGACTATAATTTTGAAGGATCAAGTATCTAACTTAACAAAACTCGTTGAGGGACTTTCGACTTCACTCAAGGTGAAAAACCACGAGAGAACAAAATTGATGAACAAACTCAAGAGCATGAATGAGGGAGGTCAAACTTTGGCTACTAAGTCCATGCAAGTAGATCAACTAGATATCATTGAGGATTCTACAATCAAAGTTACAAGGAATATTCATGGTATTACCGATGACATCTTCACTACAAATCAACTGAAAAAACTTATCAGGAAACTTATCATAGACCAAGTAGAAAGTTATTTCAACCTTTGTATTCTTATATGAAGTCGTACACCAAAAGGATCGATTTGCTAAAGATGTCTCTGAGCTATTAACCAAAGTTTGAACAATTTGATGGAAAAGAGATTCCAAAACAACATGTGGCTCACTTTGTGGAGACTTGCAACAATGTTAGAACTGATGGTGATCTCATGGTAAAACAGTTTGTCCATTCCTTGAAAGTTTATGCCTTTGACTAGTACACTAACTTAGAGTCTGACTTCATTGATAGTTGAGAACAGTTGAAATGTGAGTTTCTTAACTGCTTCTACAACACTCATCGTATGGTTAGCATGATTGAACTCGCCAATGCACATCAATGAATGAATAAACATATTCATCGGTGAAGAAACTTTAGCCTAAACTGTAGGAATCGACTCACTGAAATTCTATGCTAGATATGTGTATTCAAGGAATGTATTGGGGACTACGCTATATCTTACAAGGCATCAAATCAAAGTCTTTTGTAGAATTGACTGCTCAAGCACGCAATATGAAACTTAGCATTACAACCGAAAACTCATCATTACTTATGCAAGAAACCAAAAGAAATAAGCCTTAACATTGTAGATTTGAAAAGAGCACTCCAAAGTTCAAAGGAAAGTACTCTTTAGTAATTAACTTTGATGTCGTAAAGGTAACCAAATAGCTTTAAAATGAATAATCGTCAACACTAACTACTTTTCAAAATGGAGAAAGAAAAAAGTCATCTAGAATGGTAGATGATTTGCTCGAAGCAAAATCTCATTGACAATCCAGATTTTTTCAAATATCATCGTTTAATCAGTTATCCCGTAGAGAAGTATTTTATGCTGAAAGACAAGATTATAATGTTATATGATAATGAGGATATCATTTTTTAGGATGAAATGATAGCTTCTAATATCATGACCATGGTGAATTTGGGTTAATAATCATGAATTTAATTATTTTTTCTCTAATACTCTTTCCCTTTACCAGTGCTAGATAGTACTACAATTTGGATTTGTAACTTCATTGTGCTTTATACAAGCTACTCTTAAATTTGTAATGTTATAACATTAGCACTGATTATGCATTTTTGTTTTCATATGTTGTTCCTGTTTCTAATTAAGCATTACAGAAATGGGAGAAAGGGTAGTGGTTTGTGTGTTAAAGATTGTGTAAGTTTATATGAAATTGGAAAATAAAGTTCAACTTTGATGAGATATTGCAAAGCTAGTTCCTACAACCCCACATGCTTTATAAACTTAAATTGCTCCATTGATAATGAACTCAATCAATGCATTTTTTATTGGTAAAAAATGATAAGTAAAATTTCAAGACAATTTTATAATATGTAACATCTTGATATCGGGTTGTGCTTTTACAATCATTTAAAAAAATTATTTTTTGTTAATGAACAAGTTAATCCAAAAATACCTTCTACCATAAAAATTTAGAAAAAAAACTAGAGGAAATACTAATAAAAATGCCATTTTCTTTTTTTTTCTTTCATTGTTTTTTCTCAATCCTTTGTCATCCTTGTAATTTGTTAAAAAATAGAAAAGAGACATAAGCAAGAAAAAATAAAATAACCTCGGAGGCTCATCTTAACTTTAATGATGACACATCTGGTACCGTTAAAAATATCTCGACAAAACAAATCTAATGACACCAAAAAAATCATAAACGATGTACAAAGTGGGTCACATGAGTCTTTCAAAGGTGTCGAGACTCATTTGCATTTGGCCCGCACGTGTGGCTTAATCTGACCACCGTTGGTGACCGTACTTGGTATCATTAGATTCTTCTTATCGAAATCTTCCCAACAATATCAGTGGTGTCATTATCAAAGTTTTGGTATGTCTTTAAGGTCTTTTTCTTTCTTTCTTTCTTTCTTTTCTCTCTCCCATCTCTTCTTTCTCTTTATTGAATCTTGTGTCTAGTAATTTTGCAATTTGAAAGAGTCACAAATAACACTTATGACTTACGAATTGCAAATGTCATATGCGACGCTCTAGATTATGTTATTTCTCTAAATATATTTTTGCACTATGTTATTTTATCAATTTTCTTTACCATACTAGAATCCCAAAAAGCCAAGAAATGAAGGATAAGATATCTAATATTGATTGTTATCGTATATATCCTTTTTACAGTATTAAATTTTTTTTAAGAAAAATAAAAGACATCAGTCTATCATTGTACACTAAGGCACGGTCACAGTGGATTAAAATAGTGAAATAACTATTTTTTTTCTTCTAGAAAAAAGCAACAACCTTACTATCAAGGGTAAAAAGGTCTTTTCACATGAGCCATTAGTCATTTCCAAATATATTTGGACAAATTGACTTATCAATTTTTTTAGCACGGTAAAATAATTTAATTAACCTTAAAAGAAAAAAAATTAAACTTCCATAAATGAGTTTTTTCATCTTTTTATTTTTTTAAGCACAACGAAATGATGTAATTATCCAAAAAATAAAAAATAAAAATGAAGTCATCCAATGGATTTTTTTTCTTTTCATTTTGGTTTTTTTGGTTATAATCAAGTTCACTTAGGGGCTATTTGATAATTTAAAAATATATATTATTAAACAAAGTGTCAAATGCGTGCGTTGCACGTGTCAGCACATGGACAACACGGGTGATATCATCTGATAACCTAGACATTGCATTCCATGGTGATGTTTGAATCGTCTTGGCGGTCCCTCCATGATCCGATGGCACATATGGCCAATGGACCTCCCATTTTATTTTTTAATATTGAGTTATTTGATAATTAAACTTCATAATTTTATTTAATTTGCTTTCGACAAAGTTATCCCGGTATCACAACCAAATCATATATTTAACATGTTAACCTAAATAGACTCCAATCGGGTTTTTTTAACCTTTTTTTATTATCAATGTTTTTTCACTTTATTTACCTACTTTATATTTTTTTTTTCTTGTTAGTAAGTTAGTTTAACTTATTAAATCTAGTCGAGTCAATATCATGAATCTCAAACTTCTTTTATTTTCTTTATTAGAAATGCTTGCATTTTTACATTAAAAAAACAAAAGGAGTCAACCGCTAACCACCACTGTAGTGAAAAAAAAATTGTTGATTAATGGACGACAGGCGCCAAAAAAGGGGGCAAAGTTTAGTTAATTAGAGAAGAACCTCGGTAGAAATTCATGAGCAGCGGAAAGAATTGAAAGACAGAGCTTATTCCTGATAAACTACATAGCAGTATTCCATAAACAAATAGTTTTTGGAAATCTAAAGGTGGTGAGGAAAGCTGAGCATTGCTAAAATCCCTTTTTCAGTACGGGAAGGTCACCTTGAAGGCACATGTTCCGTACAATTAATCGTTTCTTTTTGTGAAAATAATTTGCGTTTCGGTATGCTGATTAGGAGTTCATAGCTGGATTTTTAAAATGAAGCATCCATTGCAGTAAACCAGTTTCAAGGATGTAAACAGGAGCAATTAAAATAAAACGGAGGTTTCCTGTTAGTCAACCACAAAGGCCTAAACCTCACGGGAGAGAAAAACCACCATTCAGGGATTCCAAACTTGTTTATCTTCCCCGGTTTATATCACAAGATTATATGTGCTCCAGAAACATGCAGACTTGTGCACTGATACGAACCATTATCAGTAATGAAATAATCCATTGAACAATGCAATTGCCTAACTGGAAGCCAATATACTGTAATACACCGTTACCATTCAAAACCATTGGTCCAAATAAAGGGACATTAACACAGTATTTTCATCAGAGAAGAACTCAAAATCACACCCATCACCCCATATTTTCATTATAGCTACACCCTGTAGCTCAACTGATTAGGTTCTAGATTTGCTCCTTAGAGATTATTGATTCGAGTCACGTAAACTTCAGGGTCATTAGAGGCTTACATGGTCATTAACTTCAGGGCCCGTGGGATTAGTCGAGATGCGTGGCAGCTGACCCAGACACTCACGTTAATTAAAAAAAAAACATGAAACCCCAATAGAAGTCATATATTAATAAGCTAGCCAAAGAACAACTAAAACAGTGCTTAAATACTCTTATCTACAAAAACAAAAATTTGGACATGCAACATGGAG
>Ga0325405_1008167_pt1 | contig 10440 bp, 3 predicted proteins | sample PopdelMetagenome_21_FD_205663 | JGI IMG/M metagenome (GOLD analysis project Ga0325405, IMG submission 205663) | Populus deltoides microbial communities from Bellville, Georgia, United States - Xylem-Control-R2 | ecosystem: Host-associated > Plants > Phyllosphere > Stem > Wood/Secondary xylem...
AAAGGGGGAAACAAGTGTTGGTGAGGGACAACGTGGTTGGCTGAAACAAGCTATTGTTATTGTAGTCGACAATGAGAGGGTGGCTTTTTGGTTACACGAGGATGATGTCGACGGCACTGCTATCTAGTGATTCCCTTTAATCTTAATTGAAATTTTTATTTTTAGCTTGGTCAACCTGAGATCCTAATCCAGCAATTCTCTTTAACCAAAACAAAAATCTCAAATAGCTCTGCTAACCTGAAATTCTAATCTGTTGATTTCCTTTAACCATAACGAAATTTTTTGTCAGAAGTTCAATCAACTTGATATCTCATTCTGACGATCCCCTTTAATCAGAACCAAAATCTTTGCTAAAAGTTCGGTCAACCTAAGATCCCAATCCGACGATCATCCTCTGTAACCAGAACAAAAATATGAAATAGCTCAGCTAACATGAAATTCTAATTTGGCGATTCCCTTTAACTAGAATCAAAATCTCTATCTGCAACTCGGTTGACCTGAAATTCCAATTCGATAGATTCACTTTAAACAGAACCAAAATCTGAAAAACATTTTTGCTAACTTGAGATCCCAATCTGACAATCCTTTTTAACCAGAACTACGAATGTGCCTTTGGTGGGGTTAACCTGAAATCTCAATCTAGAGACCACATTTATCTAGAACCTTGGTCTTTATCTTTAGCTCCTAAGATAATCATATTCTCACAGCTATTCTCATGCACAACTATCTTTCTTTTTAGCTTAATTGATTTGAAATCCTGGATCTCAATGATCCCCTTCAACTAGAACTTTTCGAGGGTATTTTTAATTATTTTGATTGAATCCAAAACATTTTGAAATCAATGAAATCAGAGGTCAAATTGAAAAAAAAATGAAAGTTTGATGGTTAATTGGAGGTTTAATTGAACAAATCAAAAACCAAGAATCATATTGTAAAAGGCACTTAACTTTAGTGATGACAATTGAGTTTAGCAGGGGTGAAATTGCATAAAATAAAGAGTTCACGAAGCAATTATGAGTGAAATTAAAAATCCTAATTTGTAGGATTTAGCCTAGACAACGTATTGTTCGGCCACTGTGTATGTTTTTCTTCTTCCATATATAATTAAGTTTATTATGATATCGAAGGAAAAAAAATAAAATAATAAAAAATTTAAGTTTTGTATATAATAGCGCATTTATGCGGCATCACAATGATCATCCTTCCTGGATTATGATTTTAGGTGTTTGACAAGAATAAAGAATTTTTGTCAATAAATAGTTAATCACAATTGTTCACTCAAATCAAACAACCGTATTAAACTAAGGATTCATTAACAAATTAAGCCATTTCCTCCATTTCCTCCTCAATTTAAACCCCTAAACTTCAAAAGCCTTCATAACTTTTCCATGACCATTGACAGCGGCCATACTAGATCCCTAAAAAACTTGGAAAATTTTCCTAAAATCATATCTCAACCACCAGCAATTTAAAATCCTAAAAGGCTTAGGAGCCCTGTTAGTTATATCTATCATCAATGAACAGGTCTATGATTAGAAGTGAATTTAGAAGGCCCAAAGGAGGGAAAAAGAAGTTTGTTCAACCAATTAGTAGATAAAAAAAAAAGTCATATCAATACGACTAAGCCCAATTTCCCTTAGATTAGGTGAACTTTTTACCTAGTAAAAGTAATTCTGGCAATTCAAAAGCATTTTTGCAGTCACAAAATGCTTTCATATGAACAAGATTATTGGTTTGTCTAAAGATTATTGGTTTGTCTAAGGTTATAAAAAAGTTCTTCTCAGTAAGGAGATCTTTATCTTATTAGGTAAAAACATAACTATTCTAATGTCAATAAAAAAGAAACTAAGTTTTTATTTAATATTGGGAATACCCCTTACATATAAGTTCATAATCTCATATACTAAAAGAAAATAAATTTTTTTTTTGTATTTTTAAAATATAGGCTTAGTTCTCACGTCTTTAATAAATTGTTTATTAAAACTTAAAATACATGATAATACATATCTTTTTTTAAAAAAAAAATTTGTATGGAAATACGATATGAATTTTTTATAATTTTAAGGGACTTGGTCGCATGCATGAAAACAAGACATTTTTTTGTTATTTTTCTATATATTTTTTGTAACATTTTAGAGAAATCCGGGTATTTTAATACAAGATTTGTATCTTTACAGTGTAAAAAATACAAACCAATATTAAGCAAAATTAGTAGAAAATACAAGAGAAAATCATATTTTATTTGAAAGGATTTTCAAAAAAATTTGGATTTTTTTTTAATTTTTTATTTAAAATAATGTATATATATATATATATATCACTAAATAACGCCCTGAAATAGATCGGATATCCAGTTCCAAATAAAAAATATTTATTACAAAAATTACATTATGCTTTCATATTTTCAAAGTTTGATATGAAATCAGGTTTTTGGCAAATCCAAATCCATCTTAAGTCCCGTTGAGTGATCGATGAAAGGGCAGTATAGGTTAGAGAATTTTTGTAATTGATCACAAGTCTAGGTGTGCCTCTTTTTATTTGAGAGTTTTTGTTAACATAGAATGTGACACATGACCTTTTGACTCTACATCTTGGTTTTGAGTCTACAATGTTGTTCTAATTCAGCATTCATTTGGATTGGTCTCGTCTTTGTAGGTATTTGTTTCTCAAAAATGTTATCTTCATAGGAATGATCAACAACATGTTTTCTTTTCCAAAAAGCATTTGGCAGGTTAGAAAAATTTCATGCTCGATTTTATTTTGGATATCTGAAATATATCCAGTACATGGCGTTGTTACACCTGAGAATGATCTTCAGATCTTTTTACAGGTTTCCAGCCGATATATTGAGTTTGGAAAAAGAAACAAATTTCTGATGTGAATGAAGAGTCAAGTCAGACAGGATCCTTTACCAAACACAAAGCATACTTAAATTTGCAGAAAGATAATTTTTGCAAGAATATAAATAGAATATGAATAAGATAGAATCTTACTTGAATTTGTATTAGAAAAAAATCAATACAGGAGATATTGGTTACAGGAAAGTGTTTTTAAAAGAATTTATAGAATCTTACTTGAATTTGTATTAGAAAAAAAATCAATACATGAGATATTGGTTACAGGAAAGTGTTTTTAAGAGAATTTTTGTTTTTCCAAGATGTGTTCTCCCCTCAAAGGCTCAAGAGGTCTCTTTTTATAATAGAGTTCTGAAGCCATGCGCTCTTGTTCTCCATAATCAAGAGACGACAAGTTGGAAATTGCCCATGTTTTTCGTGGGGTTTTCTTTTGTTTTCTTCTTATCATCGACAGTTGATTTGTTTGTTTGTAGTATCAGGTAATGTTTGTAGAAAAGGCCTAAAACAATAGGCCTACAAATGAAAAGGGACTCAAAACATATGAGCCTAAAAGTCATTGAAAAAGGGCTCTTATATGGTTGAGTATGTCTGTTAGGCTTGTTTAAGGGTTTGTAGTTCAATCTTGAGGATCTTAATTTCTTATTGTAATTCTGGGATAATAGCTATGGGTTTTGTAACAACTCAGCTTTTCAAGCTCAAAACAACAGTAATTTTTTTTTACCTGACACTCATCGTGTCGGTAATCGGCAAACCCGTTCCCTCACATCATCAAGATACAATCCATACATCAACAACAATCAACATTTCATTTAAAAGTGAATCTTACATAAACATATAATATTATGTTTGCATGATTAGAAGTTCACATTAAAAATATACATACATAGACATGAGTTTGCATTCCTATCCTACTAATAGTCATCACGAATTTAAACAAAAAGGATCTAATAATAGTTATACGTTCAGTACATTGATTCATACAAAATACATTGTGATTTAGAATGCAACTACATGATTCCTTGCAAAAGTAGGTTCCCATGTATTAGGTTTCCTAAGCACCTTGTTGGTGTGACGTCCCTGTTGCAGCACAAAACATCTATAAGAATGCAATAGCTTAATAATGATAATAAACGGTCTGGCAGTTTAATTAAGCATTAACATTATCCAATGTTTGAAGCGTGACATTTGCAGTTCCTTCATGTACTTGGTATAAACAACTTGTAGTACATATAGATGCACAAATTCTTGCAATCAACCATAATCTTAAATTCAGCTATCCTCTTAAGGCATCATTTACCGAGGTTAACCGTTCCCTCATCCAAGCCATCCATTCGGATGCCATTAGCCAGAGCTAATCAATCATTTGTCCCGGTCATCCATTCTGATGCCATTAGCTGGAGCTAATTAATCATTTGTCCTGGGTCATCCATTCAGATGCCATTAGCCGAAGCTAATCAACCATTTGTCAACGATTAAGTATTTGGAAATTTGATATATGTACTAACACTATACGGCAACATTCATGATAAAGTATTTCATTATTCAATGTTATGGAAAAAGAAAGGTGAAAGTCACCTACCTGCTCTACCTGTGGGTTGTTCTTGTCTTGACGATGGTCCGATCCCGACAGCACCACCTAAGACATCAATGGTCACTAATCAGTACATTTGTATCTTTGAATCACATTCGTCACCATACTTATTTCAAGAGTTCATATGTTCACATTCAAGTGTTCCACATTTTACACCATCATACCATGAAATTGTTACTAGCATTTAAGTCATTTCACCCCGGGAGGCCTATTGTAGAAATCGGCAGCGAAAACTATTTCGCTATAGGCTGCGCAATTCGGCAGCAAAAACTGGTTCACTGCAGGTTTCCCAATTCAGCAGCTAAAACTATTTTGTTGTTGGCGCCACAATTTCGACAGTGAATGCTACTTCGCTGCAGCCAACATGTTTTGCGGCAGTGAATGCTACGACGTTGTAGACAACTCAATTTCAATAGTGAGTCACATATTCGCTGCAACCAATACAACCTCGGCAGTGAATCACAATTTTGCTGTAGAACACACAATTCGGCAAAGAATACTAATTTGCTGCAGGCAACTCAGTTTCAACAGCGAATCACAAATTCGCTACAGAACACACAATTCGACAGCGAATGCTAATTCGCTAAAGGCAATTCAGTTTCGAAAGCGAATCACAAATTTCACTACAAAACACACAAGTAATGGCTAAAAATAGCATCATAATATGATAGCATTTGAATAAATTTTAGAAAACACAAGTAATGGTAAACTTTCATTTGAAAGAATATATTAAGGGTGATGGCTAAAAAATATTCCCAATTAAAATTGGTAAATATCTAAAATAATTTTTTGAATTTTCTTGTCAACTCTTAATATTTAAATACTAGCCTACTTGTAGCTGTAATATTTATACCAGAATATTGACCCGTAATTCCATGAATTAAAATTTCAAAGGTTATTGAAATATTGGCCAAGTTCTCATGGATTCAATAAACTGGTTATTAAATCTAAATAAAAAGCATATATATATATTATTTTAATTTTGTATAAAAATACTATAACACACATATTTTTTTAGCAAATATATAATTTTTTGTATTTATAAGAAACTTAGCCGTATGTAATTAAAATATTTCAATAGTTTTTTTTATCTTTTTCTCTCCCCTTTTTTTTATCATCTATTTAACACAAAGTAATAAAAAGAAAATGAACACCCACACAAACGCATTCTCTTTTCTACTAAATTTTACTTACACACCTAAAAAACACACCAAAAAATCCTTTATATAACCTAATATCTATACAAATTTAATAATAAAATAATGAAAAAAATTTAACATCTACATTCAATAAAAAAAATATTGTTAATAAACTGAAAAAAATAATGAAAAAAAGAAAATCATAACAAGTGAGAAGAATCACAATACATACCTTTTAAACTTTGAAAATAAAGAAGATAGAACTAGAAATTGAAGCAAAATCACTTGAATTCAAGGAAAAAATGAAAGGGATTGCAGTTTTAAAATGAAAGGAAAAAATGAACAGAAGGGGTGCTCGCTGGGATTTATACTACGTTTTGTGCGACAGAATCACGTGTTATTTAAGGAAATATTGCAATAATTATTGCAGAGATTGTCTTCTATAACCAGCACCAACAAATCCTATATTTATGGTATCTTATATTGCAGTGATTATTTTACATAACCAGCACGAATCAAATCATATATATATATATATGGTATTTTATATTGTAGGAATTATATATGATTCAATAATTATCTCCTTGACACATTGCTTTCTTAATATTAGCTCTGATGCTTTATGTTATCGCCACACGTAAACCCTTATTATTTTTATTTTTATTTTTATTTTTTATTTTTGAAAAATTTATCAAAACATGGGTCAAAAATTGGGTAGCAACAGATGCCCCCTCTTTACAATGCTTACGAAGCAAAACTCCTCAATGTTTTGCATAGTAAACTTGTAAAGAAAAAAAAAAGTATTCCTTGCTAACTGAGTGATCCACTTATCCAAGGACTTCACTTTTTAAAAGAAAATTATCTCGTTATCATGGGTGACCTGCCCCCCCCTTTTTTAAAAAAGAAATTTGGTCTATTTTCACGGGCGACCTGCCCTTTTGATTGGGTTAACCTAAGATCCCATCTGGCGATTTCCTTTAATTCAAAGCAAAGTTGGCGTGTAGCTCGGTCAACCTAAAATCCCATCTGGTGATTCCCTTTAACCAAAGCTAAACTATGTGTGTGGTAGGGTTAACCTGAGATCCCATCTGGTGATCTCCTTTAACCACAACCAATACAAAAATGTGTGTGTGATCTCATTATGACGGGTGATCTACCCAAAATGAAAGATGGTCTCATTATGACAGGTGACCTACCCAAGTGGAAAAGGGGAAGAGTGGTCTCATTCTTATGGGTGACCTACCCAGATAAAAAAAAAGATGGAGAATGGTCTCATTCTAAAAGGTGACTTACCCAAAAAAATGGTCTCATTATGACGGGTGACCTACCCAAGTGGAAAAGGGGAAGAGTGGTCTCATTCTTATGGGTGACCTACCTAGGGGGAAGAATGGCCTCATTATAATGGGTGACCTACCCAAGTAAAAAAAAATGGAGAATGGTCTCATTCTAATGGGTGACCTACCCAAATATAAGTGAAAAGGATTTTAGAAAGGGGTCTCGATATCGGGTGACCGACCCCTCTTAAAATTCTTAGAAAACTCCACGCTTTTCTAAGAAACGGTTTCAACATCAGGTGACCGACCCCTCTTAAAATTCTTAGAAAACTCCACGCTTTTCTAAGAAACGGTCTCAATATCAGGTGACTGGCCCATCTTAAAATTCTTAGAAAACTCCACGCTTTTCTAAGAAATGGTCTCAAAATCACGTGACCTGCCCACCTTAAATTTTTTTTAGAAAACTCCACGCTTTTCTAAAAAAAGGTCTCAATATCAGGTGACTGGCCCATCTTAAAATTCTTAGAAAATTCCACGCTTTTCTAAGAAACAGTTTCAATATCAAGTAACCAGCCCCTCTTAAAATTCTTAGAAAGCTCCACGTTTTTCTAAGAAATGGTTTCAATATCAGGTGACAGGCCCCTCCTAAAATTCTTAGAAAACTCCACGCTTTTCTAAGGGATGGTTTTGATATCGGGTGACCTGCCCACCTCAAATTTTTTTTAGAAAACTCCACACTTTTCTAAAAAATGGTCTCAATATCGGGTGACCGGCCCATCTTAAAATTCTTAGAAAACTCCATGCTTTCCTAAGAAATGATCTCAATATCGGGTGATAGGCCCCTCCTAAAATTCTTAGAAAACTCCACACTTTTCTAAGGAATGATCTCAATATCGGGTGACTTGCCCACCTTAAACTTTTTTTTTTAGAAAACTCCACGCTTTTGTAAAAAATGGTCTCAAAATCAGGTGACCGGCCCCTCTCAAAATTCTTAGAAAACTCCACGCTTTTCTAAGAAACGGTTTCAGTATCAGGTGACCGGCCCCTCTTAAAATTCTTAGAAAACTCCACGCTTTTCTAAGAAACAGTTTCAATATCAGGTGACGGGCCCCTCCTAAAATTCTTAGAAATTCCACGCTTTTCTAAGGAATGGTCTCAATATCAGGTAACCTGCCCACCTTAAACTTTTTTTAGAAAACTCCACGCTTTTCTAAAAAATGATCTCAATATGAGGTGACCGTCCCATCTTAAAAATTCTTAGAAAACTCCATGCTTTTCTAAGAAACGGTTTCAATATTAGGTAAACGGCCCCTCTTAAAATTCTTAGAAAACTCCACGCTTTTCTAAGGAATGGTCTCAATATCGGGTGACCTGCCCATCTTAAAATTCTTAGAAAACTCCACGCTTTTTTAAGAAACGGTTTCAATATCAGGTAACCGGCCCCTCTTAAAATTCTTAGAAAACTCCATGCTTTTCTAAGAAATGGTCGCAATATCGGGCGACCTACCTATCTTAAAATTCTTAGAAAACTTCACGCTTTTCTAAGAAACGGTCTCAATATCAGGTGACCGACCCATCTTAAAATTCATAGAAAACTCCACGTTTTTCCAAGAAATGGTCTCAATATTGGGTGACGTGCCCATCTCAAACTTCAAAAGAAAACATCTTACCTCGAGGAAATGAAGCAGTGCTGGTTCACAATTCCTATCCTTTTTCGTAGTTCCATTGACCTATTTTGAAAACATAGGTCCCCCTTTTTGTTCTAGTTTTCTAAAATTCTTAGAAATTCCACGCTTTTCTAAGGAATGGTCTCAATATCAGGTAACCTGCCCATCTTAAACTTTTTTTAGAAAACTCCACGCTTTTCTAAAAAATGATCTCAATATGAGGTGACCGTCCCATCTTAAAAATTCTTAGAAAACTCCATGCTTTTCTAAGAAACGGTTTCAATATTAGGTAAACGGCCCCTCTTAAAATTCTTAGAAAACTCCACGCTTTTCTAAGGAATGGTCTCAATATCGGGTGACCTGCCCATCTTAAAATTCTTAGAAAACTCCACGCTTTTTTAAGAAACGGTTTCAATATCAGGTAACCGGCCCCTCTTAAAATTCTTAGAAAACTCCATGCTTTTCTAAGAAATGGTCGCAATATCGGGCGACCTACCTATCTTAAAATTCTTAGAAAACTTCACGCTTTTCTAAGAAACGGTCTCAATATCAGGTGACCGACCCATCTTAAAATTCATAGAAAACTCCACGTTTTTCCAAGAAATGGTCTCAATATTGGGTGACGTGCCCATCTCAAACTTCAAAAGAAAACATCTTACCTCGAGGAAATGAAGCAGTGCTGGTTCACAATTCCTATCCTTTTCCGTAGTTCCATTGACCTATTTTGAAAACATAGGTCCCCCTTTTTGTTCTAGACTTAATGAGCTCCTGTTTCCATTTGTTTGTCCGACTCGTCCTCTTGAAACGGAATATGCTCCACGCACTATACTTCCTACCCTCTTGGTGAAGAGATCTTTGGTTCCTTATAGGGCCCTTTCTTGCTCCATTGAGTATTGTCTCTTTTTTTTAAAAGGAAAACTCAAAAGATTTGGTTTTGTTCATGGAAACTAAAACTTTCAATGCAATTATCAATTCTCATAAAAGATGCTTTTTTAGAAGTTTTTATGATGATACCCCTTTGGGCTTTGGCTAACTATGGACCCCTATGTGCACTTCTTGCCCCCAGTGTGGTGTGCAATTCCTATCAGGTTTAAATTTGGTTTGGATCGCTCCAATTTGAGAATTGATGGCGTCATCTCCTTAGTCATGCGTAAAACAATAAAAGATTTTGAATGTTATGAGATCATGCGTTTTACGAAGAAAAGGTTATTTACAGAGAGAATTCATGGCCAAACTTTATTTTATTGATTGGGAAGCATAATATTTCTTTATAGAGTCAGCATTCATAGGTTTAACTAGATCTTCTCCATCTATTCTAGATAACAATAAAGCTTCTCCTGAGAACATTTTCTTTACCACCAGAGGGCCTTCATTGTTTGGCGCCCATTTACTCTGATCTTCTCCTGGTAAAAGGCAACATTTTCTTCAGTACAAGATCTCCTTCGTGGAATCCTCAAGGTTGAATCTTCTTGTCATATGATTTGGCCATCCTTCTTTGATAGAGTTAATGATGACAGATTGTGGTTATCCTCTTTTCACTGATCAGATTCAACTGTTCATATCTAACCTTTGCCCATTCTACCTCTTCTAGCTCAAAGTCTATCAATACTCTCAATGAAGGGATTTCCACTTCTAAAGGCATCACCGCCTCCATTCCAATATACCAACGTATACGGGGTGGCTCCTATTGAGGTACGGACTGCAGTGCGGTATGTGTGAAGGGCAAATGGCAACATCTCATGCCAATCCTCATAGGTGACTACCCTCTTCTAAATAATCTTCTTGACATTTTTGTTAGTAGCTTCTACCGCACCATTCATCTTTGGCCTATATGGTGAGGAATTGGAATGCTTGATTTTCCATTTAGGCAGAGTTTTATTATCTTCTTGGCATTGAAGTTCTGGACATTATTAG
>Ga0325405_1008168_pt1 | contig 10440 bp, 6 predicted proteins | sample PopdelMetagenome_21_FD_205663 | JGI IMG/M metagenome (GOLD analysis project Ga0325405, IMG submission 205663) | Populus deltoides microbial communities from Bellville, Georgia, United States - Xylem-Control-R2 | ecosystem: Host-associated > Plants > Phyllosphere > Stem > Wood/Secondary xylem...
ACTAAATTTATGATATCGTCAATACAATAAAGTTAATAAGATTAGATTTTTTTCTAAATATATTTATACAGTGTTAGAATTTCTTTTTCTTCAGTGATATCGACACTAGGTTGATCATGTACAAAAAAAAGAAGAAAAAAGATAAGGGTGGTCATAGTCCATGTCAGCACTCAGACAAGCAATAATTTGATCAACAACAACCTCATGTTGGTCGCGATGTATGACTAATTAATTTGGTCTTCTTGCAAAATTATGAACACGTTTTTGCATTAATACAAGTAATTAATTAAAAAAACAAGGGTTGGTTAGTGTTCAAATTTCTATGTTGATGTTATTCTTATAGAGGGATTAACTCTATAATCAAGGCATGGCATTTAATTTTAAAAGGCATGCATTGATGCATATTGGGTTGATGTATGAAAAGTTTAAACAATCTATTAATGTTCAAAATATTATTTATGTTATAATGTAAAGTTTTCCATGCATCATAATTAATTTTAGACTTAGTCTACTAGATATCTCCTTGGAAATAGAGCCTTTGGAATATCTTATCCATGTATCATCATAATCCAACGATCATATTTTATATAAATGACATCTTTTTTTTTTTTATTTAATCATATATATATATATATATATATATATATATATATATATATATATATATAAATCTATTGAATAACTCTTTCAAAGAAAAAAGCATTATGAAGGCATCATGAAAAAGTATGCTTGCTAGTGTTATAAAACAAATGCTACCATCTTATAAAAAATGAAACTAAAATTTTAATTAATTTGTTTTAATAAATCATAATTAAAATTGAAAGAAAAAGTACAAAGGCCGAAAAGAAGCCCAACATCTAGGCCTGGGTAGGCTAGTGCACCTGACCTATTATAAAAAAAAAAATATGAGTGCATCAATTCTAGTTTTCACATCCTTGAGGTAGATTACATTTCTATATCAAGTTGTGAAAGTGTAAGTGACACTTGAACTATTTTAGTATATCATTTGGTTGTGAATCAAAAAGAGATTTACAATCTTGAGTCTTGAAAAAGATTATGTGTAAGATTTTCTAGTCTTGAGCTAGTAAAAAGATTAAGTGATAGGTTTGATCCTTAACCTGTAAAGAAATTGGGTTTAATGTTGAGCCTGAAAAAAATATTGGAATAGATCTTAATTTACTTGTGCATTGATTGATTGTGTATTATTGTTGCTAAATTTGAATAGACAAAATTGTTCCTAAATGTTTTTTGTCTATTTAAACATTCTTGAAGTAATTAAAGATTGATCTTTAAAGTGATATAATTTTGAATAATGCCATAACTCACCCTTTCTTAGGCCTTTTATTTTAAGTTTTTCACAAATTAAGCAACAACAACAACAAGAACAATTAATCAAAGCACAAGAGAATCAAATCTTTTTTATTACACAATCTTTTTATAGATTCAAAATTTAAACCCAATTCTATTACGAGTTTAGAATCAAATCTTTCACAATAATCTTTTTACTAATTCAAGATTTAAACCCAATCCATTTGCGGGATAAGGATCAAACCTAACTTAACAATCTTTTTCAAGGAAAAGATTAGAACCACTTTTTGGCTCACAACCAAATAACTACCCAAGTGGTTTCAAGTGACACTTATACTTTCACAAATGGTTTATCTCTCATAAGAGAATAATCACACCTTACTCAAGAGAAGATTACAAAGATTTAGTTCAAGTCTTTATAGGAATCTAATCTAACTCACAAATGTGAAAGATAGATTTGATGCAATGTAGGATTCAAAGTTTTATAAGAGAATACAAAGATGAATTAAAGTTTTTTAAAATAAAAGAAATTCAAATCATCATGTATATAAGATTGTAAAAGATTAGGAGTATGAGAGAGTTCTTACATGAAATCAATTGGGTATTTATAGTGAAAAACCTATTATAATCGTTACACACACAAAGAAAAATGAGATAAAAAGTTTGTTTTACTTTGTATGTTCTCTCATTAGAGAGAAACTGCTAAGACTTGTTTTTTAAAAGAAAATGAGTTTTTGAAAAAGCATGCTAAAAATGTGAGTTAAAATCTTAGGAAAAATTAATTATTGAGTGTTTAGTCCCCTTTTGTTTTTAAATTACAACATTTCCACTTAACTAAAAATAGATAGTTAGGTGTAAAAATCCATGTGATAGAATCTTTTATCAACAAGTGGACCTTAAAAATATTTTAGAGGACAAGGGCACATACTAAAGATTATGCTTTTCATTTAATTGAAAGTATCAAAATATAGGTTGAAATAATTTTTCATGAAGTATTTTTCACTATTTAATTTTTTATGCACTTCAAATATATTTGGATGGAAATTCAGCAATAAAATATTTTATGATGAAAATCATTTTTGTGATGCCAAATTAATTCTCATAAAGACTTGATTACACATATTGAGCTTAGGCATCTTCAAGTCAATATAACATTCAAGGAGCCCATATGGCATCCAAACCAGTGTAATATCATGAGCTACGTTGCATGTCATCTTAGAGTTTCTTTCGAGCAAAAAAAAAAAAAGATATCAGGCATTGATAATGTGTCTTCAAAAAATTCTTGATTTTAACCATGAATTAAATGATATTATGATCTAATATTGAGATGAAAAAATATTTGATCCACTTTGGTTAACTTGGGTAAACCTGTGAAACTCACGAGAATAATCTTGAGAAAAAAAATTAAAAAGCTCAATCTTGAATTAATTCAATGTTGAATGATAAAATCGGTAAAAAAAACATCTGATTATAAAAAAAAAAGTGAACTTGAGTCAACCAAGCAAACTCACAGTGAAAGTTATACACATTACTAGATTCAATAAATTTTTTATCCTAAAGATTATTTTTCATTTAATCACACGACAATAAAGCGCATGATTTGTTTTTGTGTGAAACAATATATTTGTTTAAGAATAAAAAAAATCATGATAGACACATGGGTCAAAGATAACATAGGTAAATAATTGACAACAAAATATGAAATTGCATTCTTTTAGGTTCGAGTTAAATAAAAAAAAAAATCATCAATAACAAAGGGTGAACTTGTATTTTTTTTTTAATTAAGGGAAAAAAAGCATTTAAAAAAACAAATAATACCCTGGATGCCACGAATTAACCCCTTAAATTGCTACCGGATAATGGATTCAATTAGGTTCAATTATTTGTTTTATCAGTTTTCTTAAACCAAATATAAAATAGAAAAAAGAAAAAAAAAAAGGGAGCCCAACCTCCTGGACATTGGCATTAAAAAACAGCCCAACTAGTGCATATGGCCCTTTTTTTTTAATTTCTTAAAGGGACAGGCCATTTAAAAAAGACAACACATCACCTACTTTTGATAGTTTGTAGGAAAATCAAGGAATCAATTTTTTTCAATTTAAAAATCATTCTTGACCCAAAATACATATAACACATTGTAAACACTTTCATAAATCTGTCTATGTCCACCAAAAACCCAAAAAGCATCTCAACCAACTGAAATATATCCAAAGCCAAAATGATTCACGTGGGTAGATCTACTTCCTCTGGCAAGGAGAAGAACAAAAAACATACCCTTATGAAATGAAACTCATTAAGACCAAAATGACATCTAGGCCAGCCCATTGTCTCGCGCTACAAAAAAAAAGACCAAATGAAAAGAAAAATATAGGTATTGGTAACATGTCTTTAAAAGAAATAAAAATATTTTATTCATAAATTTAAAAATAGTTATATATTAGATGATGTTTTTATCTAACATTGAGAAACATTGGATCAATTGAGGTTATTCCGAGTTAACATATGAAAGTTACGAGGATAATCTTGAAATAAAAAAATTGAAACCTGATCTCAAATTAGTTCAACATTGAAGGATAAAATTGATAAAAAAAAAGCTCAATTTTCTTTTTTGTAAAAACCCAAGAGAACTTGAGGTCAACAACCAAACTTTTAAAGCAAGTTATGTACTGTCATTGAATTCATTAAATTTTTGATTTCAAAGATATCTTTTATTTAATAGATTTACATAATAATAAAGCAAATATGATATTTTCTAATGATATATTTTTTAGAAAGAAAACAAATACATGACAGACATGTGATGGCAAAAGCAAATCATTGATAACAAAGGATAAAACATCATTTTTTTTAATTTTTAAGTTAATTAAAAAAAATAGATAATCACTAATAAAGAATGAAATTGCATTTTAAAAATAATAATTTGAGGTATTAAAAGTGCATTAAAAAAAAAACAATTGACTAAATGTTATAGCTTAACTTGTCAAACTTGTTATCCATGTTATGACACTAATCGGGTTAAATTTTTTTATGTATTTAAAAAAAGGGCCAAAAAAGCCCATCAATGTTGGCCTATGGCCTAATGCACTGGGCCTCTGAAAGGAATAACCCAGGCATGTGGGCCTTTCAGCCGAGGCCTGCACACGTGGTCCTATATTTTTTTCTCATTTATAAGGGCACATCACCCCTTTTTATTTCTTTTATTTAAAATATGAAGACAACGCATCACCCATCAACGTCATCTCTCAGCCCAGATTTCATCCATTACTGTGGTGGCTGAAAAATGAGGGTTATGGATTTTTAACTTACCAAATATATTTCCCAACCAATTTAAAGCTGAAAACACTTGAAAATAAGTCCAATGACATGTAGAAACAAATTTAGTAATCTGTTAAAGCAAAAAAAAAAAAAACAACTCAAATCACAAAACCAAACCAAACCAAATAAATTTTCTCTTCCTCAATGTAGATATGTTTTTAGGTAAAATAGATGCTTAAAACATCCTCTATAAGACTCCCCTCATCGAATATAACTCATTGACACCAATTTCAACTATTTTGGTGGTCAAAATAGGTATAAATGGTGACTTTCTCTCTTTAAGCTAGAATCTGACGAGCTTCTTTTTTTCCTCTAACAAAAAAGAAATGAAAAATAAGTGAAATGAACTTTGGTACCAAAATTGAATTTCTTAAAAGTAAAGGGACCAATCACTTATATGCCAAAAAAATGAGGGACTATATTAAACTTCTTGTATGAAATTCATAGCCACCACCTATGTTACCCCCCTCACTTTAATCCTCTGATTTTTAATCCAACCCTTTTTCTCAATAAAACATGCATTCGGGTATAAATTTAAGCTAAAAAAGGCTCAATTATGAAAAAAAAAAGTTTAAGGATCAAATTAATTTTTTTTAAAAATTGACTATTCCAATTCGTTGTGATTTGTGAAAGAATGTGTAGTGAAAATGATTATAATGAAAACCCCACATATTTTATCTTTTTACTTTATGATGTGTAAAAATTTCTACAACATAAAATACTTGGACAAGTATATTAAATTTATTAATTTTTGATATCATCAAAACAAATAAGCCATGAGTGATTAAAGACCTTTGGGCTAGCATATAATGCACATTTGTTTTATATATATATATATATATATATATATATATATATATATATATATATATATATATATATATATATATCATAGTAAGCCTATATATAATTATTAAAACATTCATTACAAATATAATAATAAAAGCTCTAATCTTATTTAAATACAAAATATATCATAATTGGATTATAAATAGTATGGTAATCATTAATATAAAACATAATTTATTTAAAACTAAAAAAGTTCTATAAGCCTAGGAAACTAAGCTAGCACATTGAGCTTCTAAATAAGCCGTAGGCATATTTGGACTTGAATCAAGCCCACGTACCTAACACCTTTTTTTTGTTATAATGAGTGGAGTATGCATTATCTACTCGATATTAAAATTACAGTAACCATCTAGGTGGTGATCCAGTAATAAAAACTTGAGACCAAGAGGTTTCTTCCTCTGTGATCTCAGGTTCGAACCCTGTGGTTGCTCATATAATGGCCACTGGAGGTTTACATGGTCGTTAACTTCAGGGCCCGTGAGATTAGTCAAGATACGCGCAAGCTGGCCCGGATACTCATGTTAAACTAAAAAAAAAATTACAGTAAATGATGTGTAGTTTATTAAAATAATTTTCTAACTATCTCTTCTAGTGACCAAAAAAACAAGTCTTAATTTTTTAACCCTCTAAGCTTTTTTTTCAGCCTATTTTGACTAGTAAATATCTTTAAAACAATACTTGAAACTTAAATTATCGTTCACAATTCACCCTAAAAATCAAAAATCAAAATTCAATTCTAAAACCTTTTAGGGACTTTATCTGGCATGGTTAATGGAAAAAACTACTATCATTGAACTTTCATGTCAAAGATGAACTTATTAACACCGATATTGATCTTTTTTATGGTCAAAATGTGGTCGAGCAAATTCTCTCTATCTCCTCTTCGTTTCTCTACGACATTCTTTCTAATATCTTATATTAAGGATTGAAACATAATGACAGTAAATTCATAAAATCGTAAAACTCTAGGCTCCAGATTGAAAAAATGAAAACTCTAGAGGCCAAAGTGAACTTTTACCACGATTCCCTTCCAGTGATGTCCATATTGCGTTTGTGAGTAGACGAACATGAAAAGTACTTGTATATTTTATAATATAATTATAACCAGTGAAAAACTAATTCGTGGATAAAAATGTAAAATGCAAAAAAAAAAAAAAAAACCTCCAAGGTTATAAACCTCAAAAATATCATACACTGTATTATATAGGTAGTCTTAATATTACTATCAAATAATTTCTTATAACAATTTTATTTTTAAAATATAAAAAATTCTCAATTAAAGTTTTTCATCATTTGAAAGATTTTCCATTCAAATTATAATTTTTTTTATTTCTATAAAAAACAACAGTACTCGTAGCAATTTATAATAGCAGCAGTACTAATAAAATTATATAAGAACGTGTATGACCGAAGCCATTACCAAAGCTTGTTGACTGTCCAATAAAAAGAGCGCAAAAAAAAATAAGAATCCTAGTGTGAATATATTTATAATAGCCATGTCGTGTTTTTTGAACGAAAAACATTACAAGCTTGAGCTTTCCATGTTTGACCAAGCATATTGTAGCCATTACCAAAAGCTTGTCTCCCTTTCGGTTTGTTTTTTCAAACTTTCATACGTGATGGTGATCCTGTTTGTGTAAAAGTCCCAGATGAGTGCAAAGGGTGAGGTGAAGAAGATCAGGAACCTCTAGCTATATATATAATGATGTGCAGAAACCAAAAGAGGAATGAAAAACGTCAAGCTTTGAATTCATCAAAGCACTCGTGGTTGTTGACTTGAACTTCGTGATTAAAATAGTAACTAGCTTTGAATGAATTAATGAATGATATTTCTATTCAAACCCCTTTAATCTCTTCTTGATTTTCTTCGGAGAATTCCACGACTGCTCTAACTTCTGAAGCTTGCTTCTACCGAATTTATTTATATATGACGTAAGAGCACGGGGGGGTCAAGAATGTCACGCATAATATCCTGCAGTCGCCTCACAGATCATAGCCTCCACTTTACTTTATTAAAATATTAGTGAGATTTGATGATATGTCTTTGCTTCTTTTTTTTTTTTTAATTTTTAGATGGGATCGAGTATATATATGACTGTGAATGTTTGATTCTGTGAAGTGTCCCATTTTATGCACCCTTCAGAAAGAGAACAAGTTGCGATCTAAAAGATCAAATATTTTCAATTTATTTCAATTTTATATACAGAAACACTTTTCTGAATAACTTTGATCAGGTCCCAGATTGCCTTCGATCATAAAAGCAAAGTGCATCCATTGGTGTCTGACAGTGTATGGGTTTATCGCTTTCCTTGTTATCCTCAGCCTGGAAAGAGATTGTAAGGCACAGCATGTTTGCTTTGGCCTACGACATGTGTTTGAGCCCTAAACATGATGGTGTGACTTCGAGATCACACAGCTTTAAGCTAATAAATACAGAAACCACGACCAAGCCGATAAAGTCTACTACGAATAACATTAAGAATTCAAGAAAGTTGAAGTACTGTGCACCTGTAACAGTATCGCTGGAGCAATCTTTGTCATTCAAGAGTCTAGTTCAAGACAAGGGGGGGTTGGGTTTAAATAGTTTCAATGGAAGAGATGGATTGCTGCAGAAACAAGTGCCTGAATTTTATTTTTCACCGGGACCAGTAAGGGAGCTTGAAGCTGCTGCAGTTAAAGTTCAGAAGGTTTATAAGAGCTACCGGACTAGAAGAAATCTCGCAGATTGTGCGGTTGTGGTTGAGGAGCTCTGGTTAGTCCTTGGATAATCTGCAATTGCCAAGAAATTGCTTAAATCTTGATGTTTCTTGTTTTTGGTGGATGGTTGTAATTGGTTTGTTTGACACATTGCAGGTGGAAGGCCTTGGATTTTGCTGCTCTCGAGCGGAGTTCTGTGTCATTCTTTAATGATGAGAAACCAGAAACTGCTGTTTCAAGGTGGGCAAGGGCTAGAACAAGGGCTGCCAAGGTACCTTCTTACCATTTCTAGTTTCAACAGAATAATGTTTTATATTTCCATAGAGAAACTGAAACATTTCGTTTCTTTCTTCCGACAATCAAGTGGATATTTAAGGAAGTGATCTCTCATTGCAGGTGGGAAAAGGTTTATCAAAGGATGAGAAAGCTCAGAAGCTAGCCCTGCAACATTGGCTTGAAGCTGTAAGTTGTTTTCAACACTTCAATGTGAAACTGTAACAATGCCAAGTGGGCTTAATTGGAAACCATTCCTATCAACATTAAGCAGAAGCTTGGGCATTTCTTTTGCAACATGATACCAATGGTCTAACGCAAATTAACTCTGCTTTTTGTTATGGATAATAGATTGATACACGCCATCGATATGGTCATAATCTGCACTTTTACTATGATGTCTGGTTCAAAAGCGAGAGCAGCCAACCTTTTTTCTACTGGTAAGTACTTTCTCAAACTGCTGTCTGGTAAAATTGATACTTGGAAGTTCGATATAACATTAACAGAATTCGAAACAACGAATATTGTGGCTTTCAGAAAGTCCTTCCTGCAATGGGATAACTAATATCACACAACTACATTTCAGCCCTCTTTCTTCCTTTTTGACTGACAATCTCCTGTGCAAAAAAATGAAGGTTGGATGTTGGAGACGGCAAAGAAGTAAATCTAGATAAGTGTCCAAGGCCCAATCTACTCCTTCAATGCATCAAATATCTTGGACCGGTAAGCTACATGACAATTCCATACTAATCTTCAGCACACAAGATTCATTAATCTGATGTTCTTATGTTCCAGAAAGAAAGGCAAGCGTATGAAGTAATAGTTGAAAATGGGAAGCTTGTTTACAAGGAAAGCGGAATGCCAGTGGATACACATGAAGGCTCCAAGTGGATATTTGTGCTTAGCACGGCGAGGGCCTTGTATGTGGGGCAAAAGAAAAAGGGTAGGTTTCAACACTCTAGTTTTCTCGCCGGCGGCGCGACAACAGCCGCTGGAAGATTGGTTGCACACGATGGGATTCTTGAGGTAAATTTTCATTATTACCATGCTCGTACACACGCTTGTTGATTTAATTTGTATCTCCAGTCTCCGGCACTACTTTAATTAATTCGTCAAGGACCTGTACAAGCTCGTCTCTGATGTTACGCAGGCTATATGGCCATACAGTGGACATTACCACCCAACAGAAGAAAACTTCAAGGAATTCATAAGCTTTCTCCAGGAAAACCATGTCGATCTTACCAACGTTAAGGTATGCTGATGTTCCTGTATATTTGTCCACAACATTAGACACAGCTATCTTACATATGCGGCACATGTTCCTGTATATTTGGTTGAACATGTCTAATTTGTGCTTTGAAATTAGTTTCAGTACAGAATAGCTGATGAGTGGTGTTGTTCCCTCTTATCATTTTGTAAACAGAGGTGTGCAATTGATGACGACAGTCCGTCAATAAAGGCGACTGAAGAGGAACAGAAACCAGAGTCTATGTTGGGCCCCGCTGATGTCTCACAGTTGAACGATGCAAATGCAACCGATCATCTAGACGCTGCCGCCATCATAACCGTTGATCTAGCAGACAACACCATCACTAACAGTTCCAATCCGCCGGCTACTGTGTTTAACTTGACCGAACGATTGTCATGCAATTGGACCACTGGGACTGGGGCCCGGATTGGGTGTGTGCTGGACTATCCCAAAGGACTACAATCGAGAGCACTTGAACAGGTCAACCTGTCGCCTCGTGTGGCTCCTGGGCATCTGGCTAACTATGGTCCGGTCCCTTCTCCACGCCCTAGCCCTAAGGTCAGGGTCTCACCTAGGCTTGCATACATGGGAATTCCCAGTCCAAGGACCCCAATTGCTGTAGCTAACTAGGGCCTCATTTCATGTTCACCGAAGAAGAAGATGACGGAGGGGATTGAGTGGCTAACCGTATTCTTTACTCTCCAAGTTTTGGGGATTTAATCTTTCTTGATTTATTACTTCATTTTGTT
>Ga0325405_1008170_pt1 | contig 10439 bp, 7 predicted proteins | sample PopdelMetagenome_21_FD_205663 | JGI IMG/M metagenome (GOLD analysis project Ga0325405, IMG submission 205663) | Populus deltoides microbial communities from Bellville, Georgia, United States - Xylem-Control-R2 | ecosystem: Host-associated > Plants > Phyllosphere > Stem > Wood/Secondary xylem...
TATTGATTCCAACTTATACTATGTCTTCCCTTGTTTTTCTTGTGTTTTTTTTTTTATATAATATACTATGTCCTTTTCTTAAGAGTTGTTTTAAATTAATTGTCATCAAACATATCTATGAACTTGGTTGGAAAACTAGAGGAATATATGATAGTCAATTGATACCGTTTCAGTATTCTAATTCCATACATAATGGGAGCTTCAACCAAAAAAACTTATGAAATTAAATATAGCCTATATATAACCAAATGCTTAATAAAATCAAGAACAAATCAAGAACACGTAATCGTATTACATAGTTCTGCCCTCGAGAGATTTTTTCCATCATGAATTCGAGATCGAATTAATATAATAAAAAAAGTTATATTAATTTGTCGGTATATCTATTTATATTTATTAATTTTCTGAAAGTGATCTTACGATGCAAAAAATGATATTTAAAGCCTAAAAGCTCAATTTTCAAAAATGATATATAACATCAATATCATAATAAATAGTTATCTAATAATAATAGGATTTAGGAGTGGAGGGAATATATTTTACATCAACGAAAGGAAATAATAATGCCGAAGGAGATAGAATAGGGAGAATTTTGGAGGCAGGTGTGTTTTGGATGATTCTTAGAGCAAAGTCTCATGATGTAAACATCTTCCCCAAACCATAGTGTAAACATAAATCCATATACAGATATTCTTTGACGTGTATAAATTATTCTGCAGAAGGAGCCATCTTAAGGCATGATGGGAAATTTCACGTAACATTGGCTTTTTGTGCAACATTTAAACCTAATGTCTTGTCAAAATGGACATAAGAGCCGTAGCATGAGAGGTTATGTGTATAATTTTGGTGGATTCACGTGTCAGGTGAAAGCACTACCTTTAGTTAATTTCTACTAATTAACTTGTTTTAATTTGTTCTAGAATAACAGTTGTACAGTGAGTGGAAATTAAAGGAATAAGAAGAAAGATTATATATATATAAAAATGGAAATTAACCGACACTCCCAGAGATGAGAAATTTCCAAGAAGTTTCCGACGGGAAGCGGTTTCTCATAAACGTTTTCCATGGGTGGCTCCGGCACCACATGGAAATCACAGGGTTTTTTTTCTTCCTTAAATTCTTTTATAACCTGTGGGCAACGTTGTTGTGTTGTGACATTTTGGAAGGTACTTGAATTCCATATATAATTGTGTCACATTCTTTATTAATTTATATATGTTTGTGTTGTTTTCCAATTAGTGTATGGTGCTTGAATTCAATAAATAAATAAATAAAATTACATCAATTTCAATTAGAATACTTTGATGACCCTTTCCTAACCCTGTCTATATACATGTATATAATAAGGTCTAATGTACTAGATCTAATGTCAGTTTATTATAGAAATTACAGATTTGTTTCCTGATTTTTTTTATATCATGTGGGTGTTGGATTTCTGAATATCATATTCATAGTAGAAAAAATATATATATATTTAGAAGTCTTTGTGATCCTATTGGATAAATTTAGAGTTATTTGGAGATTTATTAACTGAAAATTTAATCTTCTTCGACTTTGAATAATTCTTTAAAGGCAAAGTTATCGCAAATTACAAGTCGTTTAATTATCCTACCTCTAATAGTAATTTACACGAACCACCAATAAATATTTTTTTAAATCTCAATTTAGAAAAGAGGGATTGTTATACCTAGAGTGCTAACTCTTTATTATGTGATTTACGTAGTTTTTTCTGTCTAACAGACAATCATAAAAAAATAAGAGGCATAGCTATCTATTTGTAGGAAAATATGAAAAACTCTATAAATTGGTAAAATATCAAATTTTTTTCCTGAATAATATTCATATATTAATTCAGAATAATTTTAGAAACTAACTTAATGAAATCCTTACTTGATTTTTCTAGATCTATAAATATAATCTTTGTATTAATTATATTTTAGTCTTTAATTTCTAAAATATATTTTAATTAAGTAATACTTAATTAAATCATCACAGTTTAATTTATTGATCAATAACATTTTATGAACAATGTTTTGATACAATAGGAATCTTATAATTATAACAATTTTATAATTTCTTTTGCAAAGAATTTTTATCCCACGAATTTTATCTTTACTCTAAATTTATAAATCAAATATTAGATTCATTAATATAATATTATATGAATATTAAAGATAAATTAAGCCTTTATTAATAATAAATATGTATTTACATGGATATAATAATGTCACATATAACTAATTAATTGGCTACTTAGCATATTAAACTTAGGGGTGTTCATGGTTCGGTTCAGTTCGGTTTAGATTAAAAAAACCAACCGAACTGAATTACATTAATTTTGTGAAATATTACCCGAACCGGACCAAAAACCGGTTCAAACCGAACTGGTCCGGTTCGGTTAAATCCGGTTTTTTTGGCAAAAAACCGGGAAACCTAATCCCATCATCTAGACTCCCCCAAATCCCCTCCTCCCAGCTTTGAAAACCCGAACCCTGACACGCTAACCCAAAACTCTACCTGGTCCTTTGGCTCTCTCATCCAAACCTTAATAACCAAATCTGAATCTGTCAACGAAATCTACAAGAAAGATCTGGACAAGCCATCGGTGGTATTGGATCCTCCATGTGGAAAATCATTATCCCATATGGCTAGAAAACAGAAACTATTTCAATCTTTCAGTGGAATTGATCAAATATGTGCCAAGTTTCCAGATACTGGAGATAAATATGACTTCAAGCCTTTAAATATCCATCGCCAATCTTGCAAACAGCAAACAGTAAAAGCAAGGGCATTTGATCTCTTTTATGGTTGCCCTACTATTTTTTGTATGTATACAGTTGCTTATCTTTATCCATGTCAAGAAACGGGGAAAGAAAGATTGAGAATTAATTGAGAGGGGAATGAGGCGACTTTTTGTGAGAGGCAGGAGGTGATGTTAATTGTTAAGGTTAGCTAACTATTTATACCGAAAATTTTTGTTAATGGTTTAGTGGGTTCGGTTCGGTTTGGGCCGGTTTCTGATTCAAAACCGAAACCGAACCGGACCTGTTAAAATTTATGGTTTTGAAAATCGGTTTAATCAGTTTTTCATTTCGGTTCGGTTTTTTCGGTTAATTTTTCTTCGGTTTTCTCGGTTAATTGGTTATTTTGAACACCCCTAATTAAACTAATAGCGGACAAGTGGTACACCATGGACTGGACTAATTGTTTTTTAATATAAAAAAGGATGCTTAGGCACTACTAACATATTTTAAACAAGCAAGAGAAATTCGAGACTCGAGACATAAACTCGACTGTGTTCAATAAGGTTCAATAAACTATGTTATTTTAATAACATGATTAAAAAAAAATAGACAATGACAATAAATCAACTAAACTAAGCAAAATATTGATAATGATGTCAAAGAATCATCTCAACTTAATAGTTTAAGTTGTTAGGTGATGTCCCAAGATATGATTTATATTATTCTCTAACAAATGATTACCTACACAAAATAAATACTTGCTAATATTATGAAAATATATCTTGTCAATATTTTGAAAGGTCTATATAATCTTACCTGATAATAAAGCGAAAGTTAAATGAAATTTAATCAAATAATATCTAAAACAAATTTTAAAGTCATTTAAGAATAAAAAAGGAGACCAATCAACAAAATATTGAAGAAAAAAAAGATTAAAATAAATATTTAATTTAAAAAAGATTAAAAAATAACTCAAGTCAATCCGATTTAAATCACCAAACATGTAGTCTAAGTCATGAGAACGGGATAATGCCTATAGAAAGCAAAATAAAAAAAATAAAAAAAGCTCAATGTCCAGTCAACTTAATGTTGAATGATGAAATTGAAAACAAATTCAATTTAAAAAAAAGAAAAAAAAACACAAGTCAATCCAAGTAAGCATGTCAAACTCGTTATCCAAGTCATGAGACTGAGATAACCATGTAGAAAGAAAATTTAAAAAAAAATTATAAAACTCAATTCACGATCAATGTTGAAGGGCAAAACTGAAAATAAAATTTAATTAAAATAACTACGAAAAAAGAACACCCGAGTTAACTTAGGGAACCCACAAAATTCACAACCTAAATTATGTAACCAGGATAACCCCATTAAAATAGAAAGAAAAAAAACTAAATTCACAATCTAAGTCATGTGACTAGGATAGCCCCATAAAAAACAAAAAAAAATTATAAATTTCAATCTCCAACTAACTCAATTTTAAATGATAAATTTTTTTTTTAAAAAATTCAATTTTAAAAAATGACCTAAAAAAAGTGAGTGAATTGAAAAAAAAATAAAAAAAAGAAGCTCAATTCCTAGCCGACCTAATGTTGAAAGACAAAATTATATATATATAAAAGTGATTTTTAAAAAGGATAAAAAAAAAACCCTAGTAAGCTTGTCAAACTCACACCCTAAGCCATGAGAATGGTATAATTTAAAGAAAAAAAATAAAATAAAAAAAAAACTCATGAAACTCAATTTCCAAACCAACCCAATGTTGAAAAGTACTAAAACTTAAAAAAAATCCAATTTTTAAAATAAAAAACAATAAAAAAGGATCCAATTTAACCTGAGTTAACTCGTCAAACCCTCAACCCAGCTCATAAAACTAACCCCATAGAAAAAAAAACAAAAAAAATTACGAAGCCCAATATCAACCAACACAATGTTAAAGGATGAATTTTTTTAATAAAACATATGAATTTTTAAAAAAATCAAATTCAACTCAAATTAACCTTTCAAACTCATCATCTCGATCATGAAGCCACGATTACAATATAAAAGGAAAACTGGAAGAAAAATCACAAAGTCGAGTTTTCAAAGATCAACCCAAAGACAAGAGATAACGTTTTTTTTTTATAAAAAAAGTCATTTAATATAAAGAATCCAAAACGAAATAGAAAAGATAAAATAAAAACCAAAACTAACATAAAAATAAATTTACAGGACCCTTACCATTTTGAATAGCCTAAATCAATAAAATTTATTTCATAGAATTTTTTTCCTAAGAAAGCATCATCCAAGTGATGGCGCAAGATCCAAAGTGATATGAATTAACCAACTACTAATAATGCAAGGTATAATTTTCTCTCTACCTCCACAGTTAATTAGCCATTTATTTATTTATTTATTTATTTATTTTGTGAATAGATTGACAATTCCTCTCGGCTACTTGCACCTTTGAAATTAATTAATGGATATATTGGGAAGCAAAATGAACATTGAAAATCACGCTGAAAAAGGGCTTGCATTGATAATGCATCACCTCCTCCAGCGCAGCTAGCTGTACTAAATTACATCTAGTCATCAAAAAATTGATGTGCTGGGCTTATGTAAGCTCAATAATTAGTCTAAAGACTTAAAACTGATAGAAAAGGACGTAATTAAATTATCTCTAGATCCGTTTTTCAAGTCATTGGAAGTTGGAAAGACATTATCTGATTTCTGGATAGTAATGCCATCACCTCCCTTTCTATGAAATCATCCCTAATTCTTTCATGGTCATGTCCCACTTCGAGAATTAATTGACCTAAAACACCATGGCAATTGTGTATCTCTTCGAAGTTGAACATGAAAGGGGGCTATAGAGAATAGGATCCGCCATTGATGGCCCTGCTCGCCAACACAAGCTAGCTTGAGTGCCTGTGAATATAGATTTACGATGAACAAGTTCATACAAGTTTTTTTCTCAATAGTAGAACGTCGAGGATCTTCAAAGAAATTACTAACTTTCAAGAATTTAGTAATTTTTTTTTATTAATATGGGTATCCGGGTTAACTTGCATGCACCTCGACTAATTTCATGAATTTTAAAATTAACGACCATATAAGTTTTCAATAGCTCCACGGGCTCAGAAGTTAACGACCATATAAGTCTCTAGTAACCCTGAAGTTTATGAGACTCGAGCTGTTGATCTCTAGAGAACAAGTATAGGATTTGATTAATTGAACTATACTTCCTAAAGTTTACGATCATGTAAACCTCTAAAGGCTCCCACAGGCCCTAGAGTTAATGACCATATAAACATCCAGTGACCCTGAAGTTCGTGAAATGCAAACCAGTAATCTTTAAAGAGCAAATTTAAAATCTGATTAGTTGTACTATATCCTAAGAGTCTAGTACTTTTATGTGCGCGTGTGTATGCTTGTGGTTTGTTGGACATGAAGGAAAAAAATGTTGGATGAATATGAAAATAAAATAATAAAAGGAGACCCACATACGCAATGCATGGTTTTGGGGGTGCAGAACATGTAAATAAACCTTAAATTGAAGGGTCGAATTAAGAAAAATGTCTTGTTGTTTATTATTAATATAGTTTTTCTCAAATTTCGGTGCACCGCGCCCGCCCTCTCATCTTTCATATTGTTCGCCTCTCCTCATCATGATTGCTTAATACAATGTTCTCTATAGATTTTTGGGTCACAAAATTCCTACGGTGGTGTCAAAGTGGCTGCACATGCATGCGCACTAGGATCCTGGTAATTTTAACCATATACCCGTTTATTTCCTCTTTTTTTCTCGTATTTTTTTTTCATTTTTCAGAGAAGACTTAGCTAGTAATAAAATTAAAATAAAAAAAAATTAAATATCTAGTAAACATATTTTAGATACTTAATTAATACTATTTTTTGCCCTTGCTTTATTTAAAATATTGAACAAAAAAACAAATCATACCATTCATCTCTATGCAAACTTCAAGTCCTAAACTATCCTTAAAAGGAATCACCATTTTTTAGAAATTATTTGTTATTGTAATAATTTTTATTTTTTATCTCATCATAGAAAAAATACAAATTATTTGGCTAGTTAAATAATTTATGTTTTTTACGATGAGTTTCGCACGTAATTGAGTTTCAAATCTTAATTTTGTAAAACCTAAAATAACATGTATTTTATTTATGGATACTTCCTTTTCAGTTATTTTTAATTAAATAAATAAAAAAATACACCTTATAATATTTTTAATCAAACATGTATTTTTATGGATACTGCTTTTCATTTATTTTCCATGTAAAATACATCTTATAATATTTTTAATTAAATATATATATTTTTTAAAACCTATTTTATATATATATATATAAAACCCACAACTAAAAATATTTTTTAATTTTTTTTTAAAAAAACCTAAAACCATAAAATTTACCGGACACACTTCACCTTTAAAGTTAATCATATTAATCAACATATTCATATATTATATGAAGTACAATCAATGATGAATATTTGTTATGATTACAAAGGCCACCCAGCTCCATTCGAGTAATAAACAAGGACAAGAAGTTTCCTCTTGGAATATATCACCGATCCAGGGGGTTGGAAGAAATTTGTTTTATTAGCTAAGTTGGGACTATGAAATATAATCAATGATCAATACACATCAATGTTTATGTGGGTCTGAGTTTGATGTAGGGTATTTTTTAAAATAATTTATTATATAAAAATATATCAGAGATTATTTTTATTTTTTGATATCAGTAAATTAAAATTATAAAAATAATACTAGAAAATATCAATTTAATATTTTTTCAAGTTAAAAAATTAAAAAAAATAGGGAGACACCCATTATAGAGATGCCACGTGGTAATTCATCATAGATTCAAAGTGACTTGTTTGGTGGGCTAGAACAACTCCCCCCATTGTGCTTTGAATTTGTGTTAAGTGAAAGTACACGATCGATCCCTTGAAAATGAAATCCCATTTTGGATTTACTCCAAAATTTCTAAGAGTGTCATCACTGCATTTATCTAAATTTATGAATACTTCTCATTCTTCAATGCTGCTGATTTGAATATATGGATCTGACACCTAACTATTTGTAATTAATTAATACATTGCTTTGCTTGTAATTATAATCTCCTTCTTTATCATCATGATTCAAATTTCAAAACAAGATACACATCAAGTAAAATTCTCATTAATTTTCTAGTTTCGATAAGGATATATTGTCACGTTCTCGATCAAAATCAAAATAAATAACAACAATTTCATATATTAGGAGTGATTATTTTTTATTTGATTCAGTTTTTATTAAAAAAATAATTAAACCTAATTAAAAAAAACTGAAACTTGTTCAAACCGACTGGTTTTGGTTCGGTTTGGTTCGGTTTTTTAGAACAAAAACCAGTTCAAACTCGTTCGGTTCGGTTTTTTCGGTCTCATACTTGTAAAACCAAAACCGAACCGAACCGGTCGGTTTTTTAAAATTCTAATTGGGTTTTTTTCACGGTTCGGTTTTTTTGGTTATTTGTTTTTTAGTTTTTGGTTTTTTTTTCACCCCTACCATGTATTACTTAGATATTTTTTAAAAGTATTTTTTAAAAACAATGTTTCTTAGATTTTTTTTTATTTTTATTTTTGATATCAGCATATTAAAACCATCCAAAAATATCTAAAAAATATATTTTTTCAGGTGAAATATAATCTAAAAAACATTTTAAAAAACAAACATTCACTTAATTTTATTTGTCATGCTATTAAATAGACTCTCTTAATGCATGGGATCCTATATATGACAAAGTTTATTTTATAATAATTGGTGAAAGCTTTGATACATTACATAAGCAAACGTCTTTAGTGACCTGAAATATAACAATATAAAAGAATTAAATTAGGGTAAAACTTAGCATCCACTAATGAGTTTCCTAATCACTACTCAAACAATTAATGAAGCGTGGGAGCCATGAGTGTGAAAAATGAAGGCTATTTTTCAAAGTTAAAATAGGCTGTTCCTCACCATCAACCCTAAATCATTGGCTGCAAATTGCACGACATAATAATCAGAAGATTAAATTAAACTTAACCCTAAAAAAATAAATGACGACATTATTTATCATTATTTTATAAGTGACGACATTATATATCATCATTTTTCATATTCATAAATTATCCATCAAATTCTTTATATTCATGCTTTTCAAAGTTTTTTTTTTTTTTACGAGAAGTTCCTCTCCATCAACCCAAAATCAATGGCTGCAAATTGCATGTCATAATAATCAGGAGATCTAAAGAGTGTTTGAAAATACAGGCTAACTCATGTTTTTAAAAAATTCAATTTTTTTTACTAAAAATTATTTTTTTAAGTATGTATTGGATCGTTTTGATGCACTGATTTTAAAAATAATTTTTAAAAAATAAAAAAATATCATCTTAATGCATTTCGACGTGAAAAATACTTTGAAAAGCAAACACAATCATACTTTCAAACAGGCCATAAATTAAATCAAACCCTTTAAAAACTAAAAGATGATATTATTTATCTTACAACCTCTGATCATTGATGATAGACTGATTTGTCTTTACATGTAATGATATGTTCATAGGACTATGATTTTAATCACTTAATTGATGATTGAAAAAGGGGTGAGGCTGCCATAGCCATGAATACAACTAGATAAAATGAACTGGAAAGTGATCTTTCATTGTATTAGGGCACCGCACCGCACTTCTAGAAACCAAGACCAGCAACATGTATTTATTTATCTTACTGCATATATCTACTTTTATGATAAAGATTGATGGCCTAATTTTACCTTTTCGGCATGACCATCAATATCTATCTATCTAGGTTAATAATTGATTTTTCTGTTTTGAGGGGAAAAACATTAAAAAAAAAAAAAAAAAAACAAGGGGTCAATAGTCAAGTCACTCCTTCATGCATGATTGATATTGCCATGGTTTTTATGGTTGTGAAATGTGGGAAAAAAAAGAAAATTTAAAAAATATTTATGGAAAAAAAAGTCTAATTCAAAAGGTGTTTTGTTGGCTGAGTAAATAATTACTCAAAATACATGCATTGAAAAGATTGTTTATATTAGTGTTTCCAGATATTTCTTATAACTTCAAACAAAGCAGTAGTAATTAATTTACTTTCTCTCTTCTATATATATATATATATATATATATATATATATATAAAAGAAGTAATAACTTTGGGTTTGATCCCTACGAAGTTGGGCTTAGATGGATCATGGGTTTTAAGAATAGTTACTCAATTATAAGAAGCCATTCATTCATTACGTTGGGCTTTATACAAACAAGGCCCAGCCCACCATAACAACCTATACTTTTTCAAGTGATTTTAATACAATCACAACATAAAGGCATGGTCAAACAAGGTATTTGTTTTAAAACCCGGCTCGACCCGGCTGGTTTATCTGAGACCCGGCTAATTTGGGACTGGAATCAAGTCGGGTTTGTCAAAAAATAAGGAAAGCTTAAAACCCGGCGGGTTGACCCAGTAAGACCCGGTCAAAAATCAGGTTGCAACTTATTGACTTTTTTGTTTTTTACTATAATAATATCATTTTGATTTATTAAAAAACTCAGAAATTATCCGGTCAAAACCCGGGACCCGGACTTTAGGTCGGGTCAATTACCGGGCTTGGTTTAAAAATCATTCTTGATATCAGCACATCAAACTAATATGA
>Ga0325405_1008173_pt1 | contig 10438 bp, 7 predicted proteins | sample PopdelMetagenome_21_FD_205663 | JGI IMG/M metagenome (GOLD analysis project Ga0325405, IMG submission 205663) | Populus deltoides microbial communities from Bellville, Georgia, United States - Xylem-Control-R2 | ecosystem: Host-associated > Plants > Phyllosphere > Stem > Wood/Secondary xylem...
GACTTTATAATATGAAGCAAGATCACAGTTCTCTAGCAAGAAGAAGAAGAAGAAGATGATCATGATACTCATGCTATGATTATAAAATACTCTAAAATGCATGGTGTTTTCATTGAAAAAATCTACATAGAGCGTGTTTGGCAGTGTGGTTGCGGGTGCTTTTCAAATAGCTTTTCGTGCCGAAATGCATGCCAATGATGTTTTTTTATTTTTTAAAAATCATTTTTGACATCAGCACATCAAAACGATCCAAAAAGTACAAACCGCACTCAATTTTAACAAAAAAAAAAAATTCAAATTTGGAGGAAACGCAGGTACAAACGCAGTACCAAACGTTCCCATAACCTGTTGTCCATCCCATTTACAAATAAAAACAAATTAATGCCCCATGCATATAGGCTTGTCCTTGTAGGCCCGTACACGTGCTCTTTTTAAAATAGGTCAAACCTAACAACGTCTAACTTCTTTATTTTTTTTTGTTTTTTAATTGATACCTCTTCTATATGTATTTTTTAATTTATATTTAAATTAATACAACTTCTCTCTAATTCTTAATTTTTTTATTTAGTCCTTTTTAAATAGAAGTTTTTTTGGTATGTATTTAATGTTTTGAAGAGATTATTCTAATTCATCTATAATATTTTTATGTTTTATATAAATAAATTTTTTTAAAATAAAAACTATTTGTTCTTGGTAAGAAAAAGTGACCTTTATGATAATAAAGAAAATGTGCATTCAAGGAAAACGTTAGGATTAATTATCATACTTATTTGATGAGAACCCAAAGGATAAGAACTAGAGCCTACATACAACAAAGAACAACCCAAGAAAGCAAAAATCATATGTAAGGATTGTCATGACATGCACGTCGTTAAATGACAAAGTGACCTCATGGATTAAAGGATTTTTGGATTTAATCATAAAGTTATGATTAAAAGGAGTAGCTACCTAGTATCATGGTCGCTAGGAAACCTATGATCTGCGAGAGTTTGGATAACGAGACTAGTTGTGTACTGGGGAGAACATAACCCCTAGTGCATATTATCTAAGATAAGTTGCATTGTTGATTGATTGTTAATTTAAGTTATGTTTCTATTTGTTGGTCTTATCTAAGGTTTAAGGTGGATATCCCTTTGTGAGGAATTCTCTACCTTATCAGGTTAAATCCTAACCGTTCTAAGACCTTAATTTTAGCATCGCATTTATTTCCTATTTAGTATCTCTAATACCTAAGGGTATACTTTATAATGTAATTTTATACTACCAAAAATTAAAATCTAACTCTCCGAATATTAAATAAAAAAAGTAATTGTTGTGAGATTTTGGGTATTTTGATCCAACCCTAATGGATAATTATAAATTGATTACGATATCCATTTTGTATTTTTTTTAAACATGATAAAAATATGATTTGTTTTTTTAAAAAATGTATGAGAAACCTTTAGAATTTATTCATATGCATAAAAACAAAACATTTTTTTTCTTTTTGAAATGAGGAAATTTTTTAATATATTTTTTAAAATTTTTGGAGAAAACTCATGTTTTTTTAATATCGGGTCTGTTTCTTATAGTGTAAGTTTACATCCCACTATTAAATGAAATTCTTGAAGAAAAACATATTCTTATATTTTTTGAAATAAGGAAATGTCTTTAGAATTTTTTAAATTGTTTTAAAAAATTCAGAGAAAAATCAGGTATTTTTTGTACTGGATTCGTATCTTACAGTGTAAATCTAGAACCCGGTATTAAGAAAAAACTATTGAAAAAACACGTGAGGAACCGACAAATAATTTCAAAATGGTCCCTGATGTATGCGAGGGCTAAAAATTACACTCAAAGGAAATCAAATAAGGCTAGAGAGCATATTATCTAATATGCGAGGGCTAAAAAGTGCACAAAAAGAGAGAGCAGGGATAAGGCTTGAAAGCGCACTATCTAATGGACGAGGGCCTGAAAGCGCACTTGAAAGAAAAGAGATAGGGCCTGAATTCACATTTAATGGATAGGAAAAAGATAGGGCTAGAAAGCACATTATCTGATTGTGAGGGATAAAAAATGCTCTCGAAAGAAAAAAGATAGGGCCCAAAAGCGCATTATCTGATGTGAGGGCACAATGGCACACTTAATGGATAGGAAAAAGATAGGGCTAGAAAGCGTACTATCTGATTATTAAGGGCTATAAAGCGCACTTGAAAAAAAAAGAAAGGGCTGAAAGGCATATTATTTGATGGTTGAGGGCCTGAAAGCTTACTTAGAAGAGATAAGGCCTGAAAGCGCATTATCTGATGTGAGAACTCAAAGGCACACTCAAGGTGATAGGGTTAGAAACGTACTATCTGGAAGACAAGGTCTTGAAGGTGCACTCAAAAGGAAGAAGATAGGGCCTGAAGGCGCATTTTCTGTGTAAAAAAAAAAAAGATAGGGCTTGAAGGCATATTATTTGATGGTTGAGGGCCTGAAAGCTTACTAAGAAGAAAGGAGATAAGGCCTGAAAGTGCACTATCTGATGTGAGAGCTCAAAGGCATACTAAAGATGAAAGGGTTAGAAAACACACTATCTGGAAGACAAGGGCTTGAAGGTGCACTAAAAAAGAAGAAGATAGGGCCTTAAGGCGCACTATCTGAGTAAAAAAAAAGAAAGATAAGGCTTGAAGGCATATTATTTGATGGTTGAGGGTCTGAAAGCTTCCTTAGAAGAAAAGAGATAAGGCCTAAAGTGCACTATCTGATGTGAAAGCTCAAAGGCACACTCAAGGTGATAGGGTTAGAAAACGCACTATCTGGAAGACAGGGCTTGAAGGTGCACTCAAAAGGAAGAAGATAGGGCCTGAAGACACATTATCTGAGTGATGAGGGCTCAAAAGCACGCTCAATATAGTAGTGTTAGAAAACACATTACCTAGAAGACGAGGGGTTAATGACGCATTTGAAAGGAAAAATACAGGGCTAGAAAGCGCACTACCTGAGGGCTCAAAGAAACATTTAAAGAGAAAAGAGATATGATTTGTAAAGAAAAAGATTTGTTGTGAAAAAATAAAAGATTTTTTTATGAAATAATAAAAGATTTTTTGAAGTAGTATTGTTCTTCACCTTGTTGTGTCTTTAATCATTAGGAGCCTTGCTGGGTTTAGAACCTTGCTACGCTTAGAACCTTGCTAGGTTATTGTCTTGTTGGAATCTTGTTGGATGCTTTCTTTGTCAAAAACTTGATGAGTTTTTAATCACTAGAGCCTTGCTAGGTTCTTTTTGTTGGAGTCTTGGTATAATATTTCTTGCTAAACCTTGTTGGGTTTAGGATTATCTTGAGCCTTGCTGGGCTTTGAATTTTTTTTGGATTACATTTTTGTTGGACCTTTATTGGGTTTTGAAAACTAAATCAAGCTTTGCTCGACTCAGAACCTTGCTAGGTTTCTGTTTGTTAGAGTCTTTATAGACTGTATTGAAGATTATTTCTTATGCAATTCCTGCAAAAACATTATGCGATGATTTTGGATTAGATGATATGTATACATCCTTACTTGGTTGGAAACATAGGCCCCTCTTCATTTCAATTCAACTTTTGATTAGTGGCAAGGTTTGTGACTACTATGCTGGCCCCATGGTTGCTCAACTTAAATCTTTAATTCACTTGAGTTTTTCCATGTGATCAATGTGTTTAATTACCTTCATTGCATCATCCCGCTCGAGTTTTGCCCATATGATCAATTGTGCTTGATTGCTTCTTTATTGCTCAGCATGTTTTTTTACTTTTTGAGGCCTTCTTTAGAGTTACCAACTCCTTGTCCATCATTACATGCTTGTTTACCAGGTCGTCATATTTGGCCTTTTTTTCTTCCAACTACTTATTCACCTCACGCTGATTCTTCCCTTGCTTTAATTCAACAACTTGTTTATCTTTTTTCTCTCAATTATTGGTTCAGGAAGGCCTTCATCTTCTCTTCCTTCAAGAATTGGTCTTGCAAGTATTTTTTTATGACTCTTGCTATTACCGAGCTCAATCCTCAGCTTATCCAACTCCTTTTGCAGATCCTCCTCACTGTTAACCCTTTTTCTCTTGGGTATCATTTGGCTTTGCTCTTTCATCGCTCGGAGCATCCCGAATAAGCTGCCATTCCTTCATATTGAGTAATTAGAGCTAACTAAGGACTCCTGTTACTACTCCTCTTTATGAACTAAAATAAGTTACCCCCAATCATTTCTGATGGCATTTAGCTCGGATAAAGAATTAGCCTCTTTGAACAAACTAGTATGCTTAGCTAACCCCCGTGTTCTTATCAAGTACTGTAGTTCTCTAAACTATCTAGCTACCAACAAGGGTAAGTAGCTAATACAATCAGTTAAGCTGATTAGTGGGACCCATGCTTTGTCACCACAACTCATAAAATAAGACGAGTTGCTTACCCAAAAAGCTTTCCTTACTTTGAGGGAGTGCTTGATATTTCTTTACCCATGCCTTCTCATCCAGGTCATTCCACTCTTCACTCAGAACCAACCCAAGAGGCCTCATGTTGAACCATTAGAAATTATTAAAGACTTCTCTCGATGTTTCCAAGTGGCTGATTATCTATATGAATAGCAGATGAACACTACATCGCATTACTCATTTTCCATGCAGTTTTATAATGGTTTAGTGATAGGCAGGTTTTAGCCAAGATAGCTGAAGTGAGGTTATTCTTCGCCTGTTTATACTCAATGAAGGCGTTAACAGCTTCAATGTTGAAAATCCCAGCGACTTCTGAGGGAAACAAAACTAACCCAAAGATGGTGAAGACAACCACTCAGTATTTCTCTTCTCCTAACTTTCCATTGTCTTTATCTATCTTCATCTTGTTCTCAATTAACTTCTACTTGAATCCCCCATTGGACATTTTCTATTGGTCAACTTGGTTTAAATGCAACAACTTTACGACCTTGATAATTGTGCTCTCAATCTTTTATCTAAAATAGACTTTGTGAGGATCATGAAAGAAGTTTAAAATCTAGACATATTCTTTAATGATGAGGGTCATGTCAATGTCCATGAAAGTGAAACACCTGTAGCCTAGATTCCAAAAGTGCATCAATGCTTTGACCACTAAGATCTGAACTGGGATCCTTATAAGGTGAGCAATTATCCCATACTTTTTTTCAAAAAGAGTCTCATTTACATACCCCAAGATTGACATAAGCTTTTTTATGTTTTTTATCGAGCAGTGTATTTTGGTTATGTACGGTAATTCCTCGACTTTAGTCCTTGAGCAATCTCCTTCAACTAATTGTATCATCTCATATCTTTCCCTATATCCCGAAAAGGTCGTGAAAGTCATGGTCTTAACTCAAAAAATCTTGCATAGTTTAAGATTTTAATTTGGTTTTCTCTAATGTAAAGTGAATTATTAAGAAGTCCGTACCCTGAAGGCAAGTTCTAGGTCATTACATAAGGGTGGAAGGCTTAATTAATTTGAGGACTTAATTATAAGAAAATTCATTTTTTTTAGTCAATTCAGGTGTTAATTAGAAGATATTGAATTTTGGGGACTAAATTTGACTTTGAAAACGTTAATTGGTTAAATTAGGGGTTTATTTGTAATTTTTTTTAGTTTTATAGCCAATTAAAGGTTTCAGTGAAGAAATTCAAAGTTAAGGATCAAATCGTAAAATGAACGAGACTTTAAGGGATTAGGTTGACCAAATCAGGGGCCAAATTGAAGAAAATTACAAGTTTTATGGTCAATCAAGGGTCCAAATACACAAGTCAGAAACCAAGGACCAAGATGAAAATGGTGCTAAATTTCAAGGCTGATATTTGAGTTTGACGAGAGTTAAATTGCATACAATTAAAAGTTTGTGTCAATTAAGGGTGCATGTGCCACAATTAGAAGAACAAGGACTAAAATGAAATCTGTCAGATCTCAAATTAAAAACCTTAATTTCTAGGGATTTAACCCAGAGGACGCGCCATTCAGCCTATATTCATCTTGTTTCTTAATAGTTCACGATGATCAGATTGACACCTTCTAAGAGCTCATTGTGGAGTTCTAAACCACCAAATGACATACAAGTTTATGCAAATAAAAAAGAAACATTCCCTCTACAATCCTATTTTCATGAAATTAGATGTTTACATCCTAATTCTTCCATAGAAGTCCCCAAAATCTTGTCCTTAATCAGTTATCACTCAATTTTCAGATTTCGGGCTGATCGAGTTGGAACCTTCAAGTGAGTGAATATAGAGCCGCAAACCTCCCTCGTGTGTGAGGGAGGTTTGTTCTTTTTTTGACCATGCATGTTTCTATCGGTGCTTTATCAAAGATTTCTCGAAAATTACAACAACCTTGTGCAAATTATTAGCCAAGAAAATAGATTTCATGTTTGATCAAGCATGTAGAGATACCCATAATGAACTTAAGAGACGTGTCACAACTGCCCCCATCAAACAATCATCGAATTGGGATGAACCATTTGAGATAATGTACTATGCAAGTGACTATATGATAGGGGTTGTACTTGGGCAAAGAATAAGGAAGAATTTGCATGTTATCATATATGCTTCCCACATATTGGAAGAAGATCAATGCAATTATCATACAACTATAAATGAACTTTTTGCAGTGGTGTTTGCTTTAGAACAATTCAAGTCCTATTCATTTGGTATAGAAGTTGTTGTTTTTATTCACCATACAGCTTTAAGGTATCTTTTGAAGACAAAAGAATCCAAACCAATATTGATTAGGTGGATCTTGCTTTTATAAGAATTTGATGTTGAGATCAAAGATAAAAAAGGTGTTGAAAATCATATAACTAATCACTTGAGCCGACTACAGACCAAGGATATACAAACTGAAACAGTAAGAGAGACATTCCCCGACAAGAAGTTATATGTGTTACATTCCTTTACAAGACTATGGTATGCTGATTTAGTGAACTATCTAGTCACCAAAGAATTCCCTTTGGATTTGTCTAAATCGTAAAAAGACAAGTTACAAGCTTATGCTAAATATTATTTTTAGGACACTCCTTATGTGTGGAAATTTTGTATGGATCAAGTAGTTAGAAGATGTGGACCACATGATGAATTTCATTGCATTCTTGAGCCAAAAAATCAACCCAAAGTATATTATCCTTAGTGAGCCCTTTTGAGCTTGTTTATCTATTCTTTGCTTTACCCATATTGTAAGCCTTAACTTTTTATATGTTTTTCTTTTTTCTTGGCCAAGGATTAATAGAGCATATATTTGTTGATATTTCATAAGATTTATGGTTGGAAATTATATGGAAAAAGTGATACTTGATGAAAAGAATGGGCAAAGTTGCCAAAGATAGACCATTTGAAAAAAAAAAAAAGGAAAAGGAAAAGAAAAGAAAAGTTGTTCCATTGTGTTCTAAAAGTTTTATGTTAATGGAGCTTGAAATCAAAAGAAGTTAAGTATTGGTGCTTAAAGATGGTGCATTTGTATACTATGATGAGATATCTTATTTCAAAATTCCTTTTTTTTTTTTTTTTTATAGAATGCTCTACTTCATTTGGTTTTAACCTTTTCTTTTCCTTTCTTTTACCACACCTTAACCCTTAACCCCATTACAATCGAAAAGTAAGACCTTTTAATTCATGTATTGCATGTAATATGTTAGTAATGGAGATGAGATTGAAAAGCAGGGTAGAACATATTCGTTGATTGAATTCGAGAGATTTAAACACGTAAGCCTTAAACACGTGAGTGAGGGAGTGTATATCAATAAGAGAACCTATCACTTTAGCATGACATAGATTTCATTTAAATCCCAATGATTAATTGAGTTTTAAAGTTTGCATGTAAATAAATTTATGAAAATTTATATTTTTATCCTTCTTGATTGCATTCTTGTTTATAATGCATGCAATCTTGGATATTAATGGGAGATTAAGAAATTAGTCATAGTTTTTTTTATTTTTATTTTTACACTTTGGACTTTCTTAAGTTTGATATTATTTTTACTTTCTCGAGGACGAGCAATAGATAAGTGTGGGGGTATTTGATACAATCTTATTATTAGATGGTTTTACCCATATTTACCTAGTATTTTGCTCATGTTTTATATATAAAATGTCTTGATAATCTTTGTTTTATGTTTTGAAGTCACTTTTGGATGTAAGATTTGAAAAGGAGTAAATTGGAGAAAAAATTCAAACCATGTTCTAGCTTGAGTTGAATATTGACATCTAATCAATATTTTATGCAGAACTTGAGTTGTAGAGGTCCAAATGAAGTGATTCTAGTGGCATTAGAAAGCTAACTTCCATATCTTTCTATACATATATGGCAAGAAAAATAATAAAAAAAGCATGGAAATCACAGCCTACAAAAACAAGTCTCACATTCTGTTAATTTTGACCTTCAACCGTTCCGACTTGAATATCTTGAGTAAGAGATGTCCATTTGATGCAAACTTAATTGTTTTGGATTCATGACTGAAAGACCTATCAACCTACCAAATTTCAGCAGAAAAAAGTTCGTATAAAAAATATATGTTTTTTCTAAGACAACCTATAAAGTTTATCAGCAGACATGTTTTGTGAAGAAACAAGTCCAACTTACTTCCCAAGCATCCAAACCGACTTGAAAATTATTCCTTTGTATGGAAAAAGTCTTTATTTGGGCAATTTAATTTCTCTAATTTCAAAGTCAAAGCTTGAAGATTTTATGCCATGCAAGACTATTTTTCCTTCTTTTTAGGAAAATAGTTATTGTACTACTTAAATGTAGATTATCTACTTTAGAAAGGACTATTATTATTTTGAAGGATACATAATAGATTGGAGGGATGTGGAGTTTAAGATTTCCTATCAAATAAAAAAAAAGATAGAAAGAAAAAAAGGGGCGACTAGAAAGAAGACACTCTCACCTTTTTATCCTATACCCAAAATTGTATTTTCATCCTTTCTCTTCCTTAGTTTTTCAATAAAGATGCAAGACTAAGTTATTTTTCTTGGTTGAAAGGATATAAAAAACATCAAATTTCAAAAACTATGAGATCTATTTTATATTTTCTTTTCAGTTTATATGATGGGTATGAATGTTTTTTATGCTTATTTTCTATGACTATTTAGTTTGATTATTAGAGCAGACTCTAAGTTATTATTTTAACCAATCTATTGTTAAGTTTGCTATCAAAATCGGAGTTGTGATATTTAAACTTGTGAAGTGACTAAGTTTAATAATTATGGCGAATCTATGTTGTTAATCTTAGGGAAAACATTCAATTAAATTGAACATAGACTGGAAACAATTATGTTGTCTATATTTATTAACATATCTAGTTCTTAAGGTTGCTATTGAATTAAATTATTAATGCGGACACTGTGGTTGTTTAATGGTTAGAGTTAGTTACATTGCGGATAAGTTAAATTACTAATGTTAAGAAAAAATAAATATTTATAATATAAATTGACGTATCGTTTCAATGATCAATTTTAATTTCTGTAGGTGGACGTTTGCTTGAGTCCAAAGTTTTTCTCTTAATAAGTTTCAGTTTATTTAATTTAGTTTGATTGCTTTATTTTGTTTACCATATCATAGCTTAGATAACCTCAAAACCCTCTAATTTTGAATCATCTTGTATAAGAACCTGAACTAGATCTTTCTCGTGGGATCAACTCTTTACTTGCTTTATATTATTTTATTTATTTAAGTTAGAATAATTAATTTGTATTATAAATATCACAACAATTTACCTCATTGAGATTAATGGAAGGATTTTAGTTTTAGGTATTTCCGCTTGCTAAAAGGGACTTGGTAAAATGGGGTCAAACATCACCGCGTGTGAGCGAGGACCGACGGTTTTGTGGCTGTTTGCTTGGTAGGGAGAGAAGACGTATTATTGATTATTGGATTGTCCTGCCACAGTCACAATGTGCCGGATTGTAGTTTCGAGTCCTCACGATTCATACACCTTGCTGCTATTGACAACATAACTTCCACACGGACCCCCATGATTAAGACCGCTGTTCCCATGCTTCAAAATTATTTATTGGTCAGGCAGATTGTTATTTATATCAGTTGTATTAACACATCGATACATAGCCAGCCAGCGCTTGCTCCTCGTGGTTCTCTACTAATGGCCTGCACGAAATCAAGAAACAGAAGAAACACTAACCATGCGAAGCCGACGCCTCTTGGATGGTGGTGGGGGTACTGAAACTTCAACAAAATAGTCATGAGCATTGAAACCCAAATAGATATCTCCTCCGTTCTTGTCATGAAGCCTGCGTAACGAATGGTTTGATAATGCAAGCAAGATAATACAACAAAAAATATAGAAGCAAATTGAACAATTCAGAGAGAAGATGAGTATGATTTCTTACGTAAATTTAAGAAATTTGCTTTCGTAATTGTCTCAGTTGTCCTCATGCCATGTCACATCATTCTGCATAACACGTACAGAAGAGTGTGTTTTGATCTCTTTTACAAGTGTTAACATG
>Ga0325405_1008175_pt1 | contig 10436 bp, 8 predicted proteins | sample PopdelMetagenome_21_FD_205663 | JGI IMG/M metagenome (GOLD analysis project Ga0325405, IMG submission 205663) | Populus deltoides microbial communities from Bellville, Georgia, United States - Xylem-Control-R2 | ecosystem: Host-associated > Plants > Phyllosphere > Stem > Wood/Secondary xylem...
ACATGCATAGTGTCAATTTTAATGTTCTTGGAAAAAATACCAGCATGTAATTGCTGACCAAAATGCTGGGTGATCTGATATTTAGCAGAATAATTTTGCAATATACAATCTCAATGTTGAAAAAGAAGTTGGGAGGTCAGGTGAAGGGGAAGGCATAATCACTCGATTGCCACATGCATTGACCAGAACCAGCATAGCCTCCATCACCTTTATATGTGGCAGCATAATAACTCTCTCAGAAAAAGGAAAATAAAGGTTCATCAAGAAAAATAAAGTTCGCATACCGTAGCAGTAGTATCAGCTGCACGAGGCTGAACTCCCTTGAGACCCACAACCCTGCAGATTGAACAGAGAGATGAGATTAATAGACTATTCTAGTACTTCTCCTTGTTTACACATCTAGAAAAAAATGTCCAAAGAGGAGATCAGTGATGGGCATAAAATAAACTATTCATCACATACCAGCCGCCACGGGGAGCGTCTGAATAAGAGCTTGGATCCATGGGGTCCAACTCATCATCATCATTGTAGGCACGCTTTTTGCTCTCTCTTCTATTTCCTTTTCCCACAGGAGGTTTCCAATTGGGCCTGGCAATTCAAAATTAATTACACATGCAAGCAAATAAACTTGTGTGCATAAGTGTGCATTTAATTTTATTGATTCTCTTTCTTTATCTTCTCTCTTTTGTTGTCAATGAGGAAGTATAGGAATTCATCAAGCAGAAGAGCTGATTTTATTCTTAATCTCAATTAAATTAGGTGACATGACTATTTCTTTCTTCGTACTCGTTAACAGCAAAAGGCTGTAGTTGTCTCCTTATTCTTCCAACAGGTTTATATTTCCTCAAACAGGTTAGATGTTAAACTGAAAGTGTCAAACTAATGGATTGGGAGACAAAGATGTATAAAATAGTTTCCTTTGGTTAATTTTCCTGAATGCAGGACTTCATCACCTAGACACCAGGACACTAACGCATCAAGCATGAATTAATCCACCCCCCACCCACAAGTGAACTCACATTGCATGAGTTCTGGCTTAGAATGCTAACCCTAATAAAACCAGCAAAAGCGGGATAGATCAGTAAATAGTAATATAGTATCCATGTGCTCAGATAGCCTTGGAGTCTGCAGCTCAGGTGACTTCCACTCGCTCTGAAGAAAATTACTCGGTCATGTCAGAACAGGAATGGTGTCATTGGCTCAGATTAGGAGATAGTCCAACTCATTAACAGTTTTGCATTGAGTGCCTGCTCTCAAGACTAGAAACTGCATTCTTGTGATTGCAAGTCCAAGACTTTCCTATAGCACCAAGCAATGACCCATAGTCTAAAGCCCCTGGTTTGACAGTCCCCTTTGTAGGTCACATACCCCCAATCTAATTCCTCAAACAAAATGACCTCTTCTTTATAGCTTTACCATAACTGAATCTTCTTAGAGAATTCTTGGTTGATTGCATGAGAGTTTGAATTTAAATTGTATTTAGGGTCATGGTCATTCAAAAAGTTAACTCAACAACAAAACCAAAGTCATTGAAGCGAGATGTGATCTCCAAGTAATTTAAGTAAGATCAAGTACCTCTGTTTTGGAGCATTTTTTTCAAGATCACCCTTCGAATTTGCAAGATTCTGCTGCTGGTAATTCAAATTGGGCATCATGTACTGGCATTGTGGTAGATTCAGAACTCTGCAATCCAATAGCATTTCAAAAATATGTAAATAAATAATGAATCATCTCAGCGTGCTTTGCCTAAGACAATTTTCTTTTTTTGGTCTTAAGCAATGCACTTTAAAAAATCTCCCAATACCAACTGCAACTTCAGCAGAAGGTGTGTCATAAGAAGATTGAACCATAAAAAGTTCAAATGTGAATATATGGGAAAAAGACATGAAAATCAAACACAGAATACGTGGCTTAATGAAATTGAGTTTCAACCACCACACATGCTTATGCAGTTCTTTTTTGGCATACTAGTAATATGAAGGGAAAAGGAAGAGAACCCAGTTTATAAATTGCTGATGATTTACCGTGTGCAATGATTGCAGTAACCCCAAGTCTGCACAACGCCGAGTCCCCACCCACCACATTCAACGCATTTCTTTGACTCGGATGATCTACTGTCCTGATTCCCACTAGAAGCATTTCCAGAATATGAGATGTGAGAGTGTTGTGAGGCTAGCTGTGATGATTTTGGATGCTGCCATTGTGATACATGGGTCTTCATATTGTAGTAATATTTATGACCTGCACATGGAAAACAAAAGGCTTTAAGCACAGAGGGAAAGGGGAAAAAATCTGCAAATAAGTTGAATGCTGAGTTCTTTTCCTGATCTCCATTACTCTTCAGTGAAGTCCTACATGTTTATAGGAAATTTATTGCAGTTCCACACTTTACAAAGGTTAACCACACACAGAATATTAAACAAATGATAAAGCACAGCAAAATCTACCTCAAAGTGATATAGCTCAAATTGTATAATATTAAAACAAGGAACAATCTAGGGGTGAGAGCAAGATGTCAATGCAAACCTAAAGGAGATGTTATTTTGCTTGATAACCGAGCAGTCTCTTAACACCATCCTTAACTTAAACATTAGAACTTAGAAAAACTAGGAAATACATGATTTAATCCATTAATGCCCCCAAAAAAGCTACTTGCAGGACTCTAGTTATATGCATGGTATTCAGGAACTACAAACTGTGACTCTATATATTTCCCCTCTCCCAGCCCCTCTTTACTATTTTGCCTCACATTTCATTTATATACAGCTGGATACTTATGGCATACCTGTAGTTTCGTCCAATGCCTCCACCCAATCTTCTAAATGTGGTAAAGGTGATGGAGTCCATGTGGTTGAAGGCATATCAGTTGGCCTTTCCCACTGGGTTTTTCCGGTGCTTCCATGGTAATAATATGAAGCACCACTAGCAGGATCCTTTGCTTCCACCTAATCATAGATAGAATTCCACAGCAGCATAAAAGAAGTGCTGGAAAGAATGCATAAGGTGGCATAGGGCATCAAAACTTGGATACTCATAGAAAGTTGAAATTCGTTAACCCTTTATGAAGTTCAAGGTCAGTACACTGCCATTAAATCTTATGCAATAAGAAGTGCTTGAGGCATATTAATTGAAATTCTCTCTCTAGGATTCTACTCTGAACATTAAGTGCTACAAAAACTAAATCTGAATTCCCCTAATACAAGCAAACCAGATATGAAATGGTAGGCATTTGGCAGGTTCCAAAAATTTCCAATGCCACAGTTCTCATGCACAAAGATTGGCAAAGCAGTTTATCCTTAGACAGATAAATAAAGCATAAAAACATATATACAGCAATCAAGACACACCCATCCAGGAGGCAAATTCCGGATTTCAACAGCTTGAGTTGAACCAGTCTCCGACTTCTGCAAAACAAAATTATGAGGCAATGTGTAAAAGGACTAAAATAATAGATTGAAAGGAAAAAATGAAGAGAAATTTCAGAATTTCCAAAATGTTAAAAATAGCCAAGTAAAAAAACAAGTGGGGGGGAAAAGCCATGGGAAGAAGCAAAAAGGAAAGAAACAAGAGGCTCAAAGACCAAGAAAAACTTGCATTATCAGTTCTCAATGGATGGCTTTTTACTGTATCATCCTTCAGGAGACCCCTTGCTTTTAATTTCTGCTTCAGGAACTCTGGGAGTTGCTTTGTAGCCGACTTCTGTTCTGACTCACTATCGAGGCCAGGCCTTGAAGAAGCATAATATGCACCTCCACCTGGTACACCGTATCCGTTCCCAATTTCTACATGATCTGCCAGAAAAGAAACGGATTAGACCATCTGCCCACAAAATATCCAGAGTTATTCACTTTGTTGTCACAGTGATGTGCTATAAAAAGAAGCATAAGCAACTCAAAATTGAATGGTTGTCTCAAACAAAAATCACGTTGACTTCCATTAGTTAGAGCATTGGTAAATGGTTTATTTTCAAGTCAAAATATTTCCTCAAACCAGCGAGAGCTTATTCAGTGGCCATCAAAAACTTTGAGATTTTTATCAACCTCTTTGCATGCACAAGTCTGTACAAGTATTCCCAGTTTTTCCTCATCATCTGATACCTTCCTTAATAGGTCTGCAATCATTTTAGTTTCCATTGTCGTCCAGCACTCTCACTAATGACACGACCAGCTTCCACTTCATCAACAGTCTTCATCTTCCTTTCAGAAAGAAAATTTAGTCTCACAATATTCCAGGAGTAAATCCTCTACGGTTACACACACTAACAAGCTCTCTATATTCAGAAACAGGACGGAGAAAATCGAAATAAAGATGCAGCCATATACTATAAAAAAAGAAAGATTGCAATACATTATCAACCTTCTTCAGCACCAGCAGGCTTCCCACGCTTCAAAGCCATTTCCGAGCGATGTTCAGTAGCCATCTTCAGTAAATGTTCCTACAATAACATCCATAACAGTAAAACAAAATGCACAGCCCATTAACAATCCCTCAAAATAAACCCTCAAACAATCATTGAATCACAAAACATTCAAACTTCAGACCTTTAAGGCATTAGGGTCTCTCCTTTCACCGAAAACATCAGTATTATCCTTAGAGGGTGCTCCACCTTCACTTTCTGCATCTCTAAAACACTCACAAAAACACACACAATTCATTGCCATTCTATTTTGCTTTTTAAACTACCACTACGCCAATAAAGCACCAACCTTTGGCCTTGAATGACTCTTTGTGTCTCAATTTCCTATCAAAAACAGAGAAAATAAAGCAAACCCAGATGAAATTTTCAAAAACAAAAAATATGGGAAACAAAGGAGATGATGAAAGAACGCAGAAAAACCCTTACTTGTTCACGCAAGAGTACATCTTGAGCTGCAGTATCAATGTCAGTTGAATTGCTATATAGACTTGATGATGAATGGTAAGAAGCTTGAGGCACTGTATTTTCTCCCATCCTTGCTTCTTTTTTCCTTCTTCTATGAAATTGAGAATCCTTTTACCAATCTATTGTTTTTGGTTGAAGTAAATTATATTTTATTAGATTGTTATTTATACAATAAGAAAAAACAAATTGAACCAAAATCCACAGGGATAAAATTAGAAATAGGAACCCAAAAACTCTTTAGAAAGCCCATACAAGATTTTGGTTTGGGCCTGGAGTCTTATTGTTTTATAATTAAGTACCAAAATTATTTATTTATTTTTATCTTTTCTTGGATTGGAACATGGTCTGTAAATAATTGGTTTCATTTATCCTAGCAACTTCCTCCTTGTGTAATATTATAACTCAAGCCTTTTAAGGGATTTTTGTAGAGTTTTGGGAGATTTATTTTTTCTGAAGCTTTTAAGGATTTATTATGATTTTAGTGTTACTATTTAGAATATTAAGTAATGTTTAATTGTTGTCTAAAGACAAAGACAAAAAAAAATAATAATAATAATTGAGATATTTTTTCTTGTATCTCCCGTTTTAAAATGATAAAATTCATTATAAAAATATTCTAAAAACATATTTATTTTATATATACGCGTTTTCCTGCCTAATAAGTTGAAGTCTTTCTTTTGTCTATGTCTTTCGACACTATCAAACATAATCTTTAGTAATTTTTTACATGATATTTAATTATAAACTTGTATAAGTAATATTTTTAAGGACCAATTCTTATCATTTCTCCAATTATAAACTACTCTTTTAATTGAGCTTTTTTTAGGTATTTATACCATAGATATCCCGTGTGTGTATTTGTTTAAAAACATATTAAAATAATTTTTTTTTGTTTTATTTTTATTTTTTACATTAACACATTAAAAACCATTAAAAAAAACCCTAAAAATATACCACCTTAATGTTTTTTAATTAAAATAAAATCTTGAAACACATCTAAACAAAAACTAGCGCAATTCTACACTTACAAAGAGCTTGCCTATTTGAAGTAGAGATAAGTGTTTTAAAGAGAAGAATATGATAGAAGAGAGCAATTTCTTAAAGGGTTAAATGGGTAGCCCAGCCCAACCAAACCCATGCCCATATAATTTAAGATAGTTTTGGGTCAACCCTTTAATAGCCCATTTAAAATCTGTACTAACCTCTATGGCCCATGGACCTTTAAAAATAGCATGTGAGGCCCACTTCAAACCACACAAGGGAACACTTCTATTTTAATTTATATTTTGATTTAACGAGTTGTCGTTCAACCGACAACTATTTATTTCTACCTTCGAAGAGGTTTTTTGGTTCGAGCTCTTACTTTAAAATTAAAAAATAGTTGAATGGATTAAATACCGGTTGGTTTGATGTTCAAGAAGGACACAATATACTTTCTTCGTTGTTTTTTTTTTTTTTAATTTCAAATCCTAAGATTTATTATCTAAAAGAATTTATTGAATTTATGCCAATATACGAAATGTACTCTTAAAATTATCTGAATAAAACTTAATTTTGATGAAATTACATTGACATTTTCACATGTTAAAGTATAAGACATCTTTTTTTTTTCTTGGTATTCTTTATAATTTTTTACTGCTCGCCTTTCAATTCGCATTTAATAGTAAAATATAGATTTTGTTTGGTATTATTTTTCAATTTATTTATTTATTTTTATCTAAATTATAGATTAAAAATTAATACTAAGCAGAAACAGGCTCGAAATATGAATATTTAAACTAATCCACGTATAACATTATCGTCAAAACTAAAACGAGAATGCACTATGAATGAATGACAATATTAAGATTCTAACTTTACCACAAATATAATTTTTTATGTATGAGTGAGACTATTCTACTATTCTTGTGTATTAATTCTTGCCCATTCATCATTAAATTAATCAGAGAGAAGGCTACATAAAAAAAAATACCCAAAATATATTTTGATGGACTGATATTAAAAATAAAAAATTTATTTTAATATATTTTTAAATACAAAATACTTTTAAAAATCATTTTATACTTTGATACCAAACCCGCGATTACAATTTTCCCTTCTTGATTCTAGATAAGAAGATGTGATTCATGTTTATCTGTGAATATCTTGGAAGTTACTTGTACACATAACTTTGAAGGTGCGAGTTCATAATAAATCTTGAGCTTCTGTGCCCTAAAGAGAAGACAAGACAAGAAGATTCCATTTAATTTTTACAGGAAATTAAAAAGGGAAAGAACGAGAGCCATTCAAAGAGACCTGTGTTTGCTTTCTCTTTGCTTCTCTCAACCTTTATCCTTTTCTTGAGCTAAACGCTTAAGGTATCCATTGGTTCATCCATGTCCTCCGGGCAAAAAAAAAAAGCCTACCATCATTTTCATCATCCCTTTTGCCCTTACCTGCTGCCTTTTTATCCCAAAAAATAGAGATTTTTTTCGGGATTTGTTAAAGTTAAAAGATATGTTTATTAGTTAATTAATCTGAGATGGTTAATATCATTTTTTAGTCAAAGCAATATGGTTTTCTTTTCCTTTTCCTTTCCTTTTTTTTTTTCTTTTTTTTATATATAATTCTATCCAAGGTAGCATTCATGATGTGGTATTGATTTTTATTAAGAAAAAAAATCTTAATTTTGATATGATTGGATTTGTCTAGGCTAATAAGTATAAAAAGTTGATCAAATCACTCGAGTTTTATTAAATTAATATTTTATTTTATTTAATTAAACTCGGATGAACTAACAAAGGTACGAGCCTGTCATTTCCTTGAAATTTCAGCATGCAGCAGCAGTCCATTCAAGCTAATTGTGTAACAACCATTAAAAGCGATAGATCAACAAGAAAATGAAACCAGCAATTAACATTAATGTAAATTTCCATGAAAGCAATAATATTACGAGTGTGATGGTCACATGCAGAACAGGTACCGTCCATGGAGGGCCTTTCGATGGCTCGGTGACAGGAGCTTTGAGACCTCATCCATCCTTGTACAAGGACGTTTGTGGGTCTCCCTTTCGTTTTGATCCTGTGCCTCAACAGGCTTTGTTGGCGAGTCATCTGGGTTCCAGGTTCCAGCCATGACCAGGTGCATTGCAAGTTTCTAGCCACGCCAAGCGCATTAACTATGATGATATCTCACTATCTCATTAAACTTCAATTTATTTATCTTTTTTTGTCGAGTAGCCATCATGCAATGATACCTTGCCTCCACAAAGATATTCAACATGACGAGAGGTTTTCTTTTTTACAGGAAGATGTGGCTGCAAAAAGTTCATGGAACGACGAGGCTTTTAGTTTTTACTAAATATGTGTATATATCATCCTTGTCACCAATGATTTGGGGATGGTTTTGTGCTGCTGTTGGGAAATGCTTTTTATATATATATATATAATGGTTTTATGATATGTTGATATTAAAAATAAATTTAAAAAAATAAAAAATATATATTATTTTTATATATTTATAAATAAAAAATACTTTTAAAAATAATTTTTATTGCTGTTTCTCTACTCACAAAACTCATGAAAACTGTAACCATGATTGTTGGTCATTTAAGTTTTTTTTACCTTTTATTGGTTTTGGTTTTATTATTCTATTTTGTGTTAATCAAGATTGAATTTTATAATTTATTTTATTTTTTATAAAAATATTATGTTATAAAAAATTATCTCTGTACAAGTTTAATCCTCAAGTTTGCGGGAAAAAAAAATGATTTTAATACTTATAAAAAAAATCAAAATAAAAGGATTAAAATTAACAGCCTGGCAAATGTAGGAGGGCTTCCCCTATATTATTCATGAGGTCCTTTTAAAAATAATTTCTTGTTGAATCTTTTCATTTTTAGTGTATTTAATTTGAAATTTTTATGTTTTAAATTAAAATTTTATTTTGTTTACATTTCAATTTATAAATTTAAGAGATAATAAATAATCATAAAAAAATAACTTCTGCTTATGTTTTTCAAAAAAAAATAGTTTTAATTTTAAAAATGTTAAATTAATATTTTTTTAATAATTTTAATATATTAATGTGAAAAATAAAAAATATATATATTTTTAAAAAATTAATCCGCAAAACAATCATAAAGAACCGTTTTAAGTTCGGATGTGATATTGTAGAACTGATGGTTGGTGAATCGATTGATGAAGGCACCGGTGATTGACACCCATCATATCATCAATAACTCTAGCTCTAGATATAGGTAGGGGACCACTATGTACATTTCACTTTTTTTTCTAAATTATAAAAAAAAAAAAAAAAAACAAAGAAAGAAAGAAAAGCAGAGATAAAAGGGGAACAAGTGTTCGAGGAGAAAACTGAAAGGTGTCCAGACTTAACACCCCCACTGTGAGGCCTAAACCGAGCGCTCGACGAGAGGCGCGAGGCAAGGTTCAGCCTAAGACTCCGTAGGTCATGCATCCTATACTCGGAAAGGAGCATATCTCTGGGTTCGGGACAGTCTCGAAGGCATAGACCGAGGGTCTTTTTCTTCGCCCATGAGATCTCGCGTTCGGTACTATATACCCATGTGATAGTTGTCTGCTTGTGTGACACGGCCTTTTCTCCGTTTTACTCCTCCTTCCATTGTCTAAGCATTGAAGGATCCTTGCATCTCTACTCGATTTTTTTTTTTTTTTTTTTTTTGCAGGTGTTCCTGATCTCCAAGCCCAGGAGTTCATCTTCACCGTTTCAACTTGGTTATCGATAAGAAAAGGTCTCGATTCGTTGAGATCTTCCTTGAGGCTAAACTTCATTCTTGCTCCTGCAATTTCAAGATGTTTCATCTTCACTCTGGCATTTCTGATCTTTCCAATACTATCCTTGAAGTTACAATATACTTCAAGGTCGCCCCTAACAATTGATTGGCTAATGGGATCTTACCGCTAACCCACCTTTGAAACTCTTTTTTCTAAAGTATTCAAGTAAATAGTGAGAAATTTTCTTTTTATGAGTTAATTAATTCATTGATCAATTATGGTGAGGGATTATCATATATATATATATATATATATGAGCTATTTAGATGCCAGGATAACATTAAGAGACTCGACCATGGAAGAAAAAAATATTTAGTTAACTAAATAGTTTTAATTTTTTGTATTGGACTTTACGTAGAGGTTAAAACAGTTTATTTTTCATTTATTTTATACATAAAAAATCATTTTATAACAGTTTTAATTAAATATATATATTTTAACACAATTAAATATTTTTTAAAATTTTATTTTTTAAAACCATAAAAGTTATTATAATGTTAAAAAAAGCACAACATCTTTTCTTTTTTTTTGGAAATTAAGAGGGTTACATTGAAAACTTTCAAACACCTAAGGGTAGATGTGAAATATTAATGAATATATATATACAAGGGAAAATGAAGTTTATCGAAATTGAAAAGGGACATTGGAAAATGTAGATTTTGAAAAAAATTCAATAATCAACAATTACAACAAATTAACTTCAAGGATGATTACTACAATTAATTAACTTGAATATTTAGTCAATACCATTTTAAATGAGA
>Ga0325405_1008178_pt1 | contig 10433 bp, 6 predicted proteins | sample PopdelMetagenome_21_FD_205663 | JGI IMG/M metagenome (GOLD analysis project Ga0325405, IMG submission 205663) | Populus deltoides microbial communities from Bellville, Georgia, United States - Xylem-Control-R2 | ecosystem: Host-associated > Plants > Phyllosphere > Stem > Wood/Secondary xylem...
TTTAGCAACGGATTTTAATATTATTTGCAACGGAGTAGTTAGTTACTAATTACTACTTTTTTTAGTAAGCGCGCGCCCGCCCACACACACATATATATAATTAGAAATACCATATTTAAAAAATATATATATTTCTTGCATAAGAACAACTAATATGAAAGAGGTCCTAAATTAAATCATCACGTTTCTGAATTTCTCATCAAATTGATTTATTTGTTAAGATCTTTTAATCCATATTTATCACCAAGTAATTTTTCATTGATTCAAACGTGGTTAATTAAATATTATGAATTTATTAATATTGGCAAATGCGCATAATGATCCTGAACAACTTCACTGCCAAGAATGTTAAATTCATTTCTTTCCACAATATATGAAAAGGCATTAAACAACCATACCCTTTTTAAGATCCTTCCTTGCCATTATTTGGCATCAGCTTCCAGCCAAAGCCTAACTCTCTCTTTCTTTCTTTAATTTGAACTCTCCTCATCAACAGCTTAATTTGCTGTATCAACTACACCCCAAGTTGTTCACTTGTTCTCTACTTGTGAAACTTAAGCAAAGTATCAGCCTGTGATCTATCTGGATATCAATTTTATCATCTTTTTTAAAGTTGAAAACAGGAAGGAAGCCTGTACCCTTGTAACTAATCAATTAGCTTTATATATAAACAAACTGTCATAAGTTACTCCCTATCAGAAAACATGAAGAAGAGGGCATGAGATTAAATAAAGAAATCCATGAAGATCAGTTACAAAGAAATCACTCATCCCATCCACCCACATCACAAGATAAAACTAGAATACACTGAGATCCCATTCGCTTGTGATGGTTGTAAGGAAGCTGGCATAGGTCTCGCAGCACTACATATGAACAATTACGAGCAATCATCACCGTAAATAACTTCAACTTGTATATGAATAATTACAAGCAAGGATGATGAAATAAATAAATAATAATTCAATTCATCTCGTCTCTCTCTCTCTCTCTCTCTCTCAGTTTGCTACTTTGCGCTTGCCTTATCTTCTTCTTCTTCTTCTTCTTCTTCTTCTGTAACTGTTCTGTTGTATTTGTATCCTATTCCGTTCTAGCCGACATTATTTACCACAATTGCCCTTATTGTTTCTAACCAAAAAGACCATGTTGGCCTCGTCTCCTTGGTGTTTCTTTCTCTATCCTATTCATTTTGAAAATGTCCGTTTGCCTGTGTCATCTGTTTTCATTTTTCAAAAACCCTAAAACTAAACCCCCCCCTTTCCCTTTCTTTCTTCAAAATCAAATGCTGATTTAATCAGTCAATCACTCCGGGCAGTGGCAATGGCATCATCATCTCAATTTCGGATCTTGAAGCTCCATTCTCTCTCGCTTACCTCGCTTTTTCAAATACTGCGCCGTTTCAGCAGCTCTGTTAAAGGACGAGCTACTACTTCTACTTCTGCTGCTGCTGCTGCTGCTGCTGCTGCTGCTAGTTTCAATTTCAATGATGAAGAAGAAAGGAAGACGCAGATCCAGAATCAGAATCAGAAACCACCGGATCCCATACCAAACAGGCCTTTAAGAGGCGAGAGACCTAACTTCAATAATAACTATAGCAATAGAGGAGGTGTTGGTGGAAGAGGAGGAGGAGGAGGAAGAGGAAGAGGAGAACCTAACTATAACGCTAACAATCCCCGCCGTCCCCAACCATCTCATCCGCCTCCAACAACCTCACAGCCCCAAACAGATGATTTTAATAACGTTTCTGATGATGCTTTTCTCGATAAATTCAAGCTCCGCCCTGGCCACCACCACAACAACAACAAGAAGAAGGATAGTAATCCTCCTCCCTCTACTGATACTGCTGCTGTTACTAAAAAAGAACAAGAAAGCAGCACTTCCTCTTCCCAGTCCCCACAAGATGCTCAAGATATCTTCAACAAAATGAAGGAAACTGGACTCGTCCCTAATGCTGTCGCCATGCTTGATGGCCTCTGCAAGGATGGCCTTGTCCAAGAAGCCATGAAACTCTTTGGCACCATGCGTGAGAAAGGCACCATTCCTGAAGTTGTTATTTACACTGCTGTCGTCGATGGCTTTTGCAAAGCACACAAGTTCGATGATGCCAAGAGGGTTTTCAGGAAAATTCAGTCCAATGGCATCACTCCTAATGCTTTCAGCTATGGTGTCTTGATTCAAGGACTCTCTAAATGTTAATTCTTTGATGATGCTATCGATTTCTGTTTCGAGATGTTGGATGCTGGCCACTCCCCTAGTGTTAGCACATTTGTTGGATTGGTTGATGGCGTGTGTACGGAAAAGGGAGTTGAAGAAGCCAGGACTGTTATTGGAACATTGCGCCAAAAGGGATTCTATGTTCATGACAAAGCTGTAAGAGACTTTCTGGACAAAAACAAGCCGCTTTCTTCCTCTGTTTGGGAAGTAATTTTTGGCAACAAACCTTCACACAAACCATTTTGACTTGTCTTCCTAAACTAGTGATGGGATGATGCTTCGTAAGTTTTCTTTTCTTTTCTTTTTTAATTTTCTTCCTCCACTCTGTTTCTTTGGCTCCCTCTTAAGCCTAACAGTAAACTTGTCTCAACTCTCATCTTCATAAATGGAATCTCATCTCTTATGCTTGTAAATATTTTATGCTTTCTTCAGTTACTGGATATTTGCTACTCATGTGTTAATGAATGTATTTGATCAGCAGTTGTCATGTTAAAGGCTATTGTGGTTCCATTGGCTTGGCTAAGATTCTCTTACAATATTATGATGTAGTCACTTCAGGAGGCATTGGGTAGGATTTCAGAAGTTGTACCTGTAGGTCATCTTGAAGAATTGTTAGGAGATTTCTGACTTCGCTTTGGCTCCTCATTACAGTGAGAACATCAACATTTTTTTTTTTTTAATCTCTGCTTTGCGAAATGCCACATGTAAATTGCCATCTTCAAACAATATACATGTATTTCGTTCATTTTGCCGACTGCTATTTGTGCCCCTGGCATATATTGCCTAGTTGTAATAATTCTGAACTAAATTGAAATGGGTGAAATTGAACAAATTTATTGAATTTCAAAGTGCTGAATTCACGGGACAAAAGGACTAAATAAAAAGATAAATAATTTGGTGAATCAATTTGAGGTGCTCCATGCCTCCCAAGGACTAAAGTCCAGTCATGAAATTTCCCATACCCCTTCTCTTGTCTAGACCAAGGTTGTCAAAAATATTTTTTTTTACACGAGATAAAAAATATAATATAAACTTGAATTGTAAAATCATAAATAATTTTTTAATTAATTATATATTGATAATTCTAGTCAAGAAATTAAATTACATTAAAATATGATAAAATAAATCAACAATATTATAATCAATAAGTGATCTAAATAAAATGAGAGAGTAGATAGTATGAATCAATAAATTAATGATATTAAGAAATAAAAGGTCTTAGAATAAAATTTCTCAATATAGAGGAATCACTAAAAGGTAGGAAGCACACATAAACCTAGTGACAATGTAGTTGTTCCCATCACAATAAGTCTTGATAAACCCTTTTTAGATTGCAAGCTAATGAGTTTAAATTAGTAATGTGCTAGAAAAAATTCAAATTAAAAATCATTATTTAAAATTAAATAAATAAAATAAAATAATAAAAAAAGTGTTAATGTTAAAATTCCTCCATGTGGCATGAATCTTCAATTTTTTCATATTCTTGGCAGATTTGAATCTTGATTTCAAACATGTCATTTTCTCTTAATTTCAAACATGTAGTTTTTTCTCATTTAGATGAATTATTGGCCTACAATATATAGTTGGAAAATTTTAGATGTCTAATTTATATCCCAACTTTAATCAAAATAAAATTCCACCTGTAGCTCTAGATATGTCCCAAACTGTATACGAAGGTCTTATTTGACATATTTGACAATATTAGTTTACTAACTTTAACCCTCTGAAATATTATGTTCTCTAACTCTATTTGACCTAAAAATGTACCTCCATATATGTTTATATATCTAATATTTCCCTGTAAAATTTCAGTTTTATCCAATATACGGTTTGAAAGATATGTTCAATCTCGCAAAACTAGTCAGGAGATATTTTAAGGTCAAATTTGAACCTGACTTGGTTCATATCATAAATTTAGTAAACTTGTAAAATCGGATCGAGTTTATCAATTTTACCGATTTTGCACGATTTAAATTTGATTTTACTGGTTTCGAGTTTTTAATCCGATTTAGCACATTAGATACATGTTGACCCATAAATCGTAAGATTTTACGAGTTAACTCGTGATTTTAACAACTTTGGTGCAGACTCTTGTTAAATAATGATCTTGGAAGACATTAGATTTTGAACTCAAATTAACAAAAAATACTAAAAGGTTTAGTGTTTTACAAAAGCATGTGTTTTACTGTAGCATGTGTTTTATTGTGGATTTAATTAGTGTAATTATTATTTTGCCTTTTATTTCTTTACCAATTACCTTGTCACTGGGGGTAAAACTGTATTTTCTATAGGATCCAAATGTCATTTGATAATTGATTAAGGGCAAGATTGTCGTTCTGTATATTTTATGTACTGTAAAAATATTATATTACCCTCGAAGGCTAAAAAAAATTGTCCTTTGGTCCAAGAGTTTTTGCCTCTTGACATGCTTATTTGTATAGTGAAATAATATTTATGCCTTTTAGGTCTTAAAAATATTGACCTTTGAGTGAAGAGTTGTTATGTCTTTTGTACTTTTTATGTACAGTAAATTTTTGTTTTTGCTCTTTGACTTCAACAAATTAAAGGTTGCTTGGAAGGATATTTTTGTATTTGCATCGTGGATTTTTTTGTAATATTTGTATGCCGTCATGGTCATTTTAGTAATTTACATTATTATAATATTAATAAATCTATAAAGTTGGTCTATGTATGTCACGTACACGTAGGCACGTCATCGCCCCCCGCTCTATTCGGGTGGCTCATGGGGGCATGTACGGTGGTAAAAAAAGGTCAATTGCCTACTCACTCGACTTGGAAGGTGGCAGAACATCTTTTAGGGTAGCGCATGTTGTCATTTAAGCGACAGTTTGATGACAATTGGTCTTTTTTCTCTTTCCCTTCTTCTCTCTCTCATACCTCGATATACATGTATAACTTTGGCAAATTTAGTTGTCCTCCAGTTTGTATTTATTTAGGGTTTGTTCCTCATTCTTTTGATTTCTATTTTTGTTAAATTTGATGCTTCTTTAAGTTTGTTTTATTTTTAATTTTGTCCCTAATCATTTAATCTAATTAATTTTTTTTATCCAATTTGGTCCTCATTCTATTTATTGTTATTTTTTATCCTTTTAATTATTATTTTTATTATGTCCTTGGGAGTTTGATTTAATTTTATTTAGTTTCTAATTTTGGTCCTCATTTTTTTATTACTTTTTTTATCCTTTTTTTCATTTATTTTGTTTTTTTAATTTAGTCCATAATTAGTTTCTTTCAATTATTTTTGTACATTGTTTAGTCCTCATTGTTTTAATTTTAGTTATTTTAAAATTTTATTTTTCTATGGTTTGAAATTTTTCCTTGCAATTTTTTCATGTCTGTTTTTTACAAGGTAATCTCAGTCTCATAACCTGGTCCACCAGTTTTGACGATAAACCTGGTTTAAGTTTGATCTTTTTTAAGGTATTTTTTAATAATTTTTTTCGTTTTCATTATTTAACATTGAATTGTTGAACTTTGAGCTTCTTAATTTGTTTTGCTTTTTTTCTTATTGAGTTATCATTATCTCATATCTCAGATTGAAAGTTGGTTGAGTTAACCTGGGTTAACTTGATTTTTTTCTTAAAAAATTTGATTTTATCCTTTGTCATTGAATTATTGACCATTGAACATGTTTTATTAAATATTATTTTTAAAAAAAATGCACGCATGATGGGTAATCCTGAGTGCGGGGTGGTAAAGTCAACCTAAATTAGCTTCCATTTTTTTACTAAGTTTTTTTATTTAACTTTGATATTTTTTGCCAAATGTTTCTTTTAGAGGTCTAATTTTTTTCCTTGATTTTTTATGGTTTTTTTTCCCATCATTTTGCATGGAATAATTTGCTCTTTAGCTTTGTTATTTTTTTTGTTTTCTTTTTGTTTGGTTATTACGATGGCGGGTTAGTAAAGTTAACTCAAGTTAGCTTGGAGTTTTTTTAAAGTTTTTTTTTTGTGTTGAACTTTGTTTTGTTTGTTAGGTGCTTCTTTTGAATTTCTTTTTTTTATTCCTATTTCATATTGCGGGTTGTAGGTTTATCAAGTTAGACCGAGTTGACTCAGATTTGCTTCTTTAGCATTACATTTTTAGATTTTTTTTTCATTTTTTATAATAGATTATTAAGTCTTGAACTTTATAATTTTATTTTGTTTTTTTTATAGGTTATTTTGATTTTATATCATTATATGGTATAATTAATCCGATTTATTTCAAGTTATCATAGTTTGAAAATTATGTTTTTGCTTTAAAAAAATTTGGACAGTAGCGTTGGTCGCCTGTCTAGATGGATGCTAAAACTGCTCCTTGTGTTGCCGTTTTGACTTGTTAGACCACGCATGCTTTGTTTAACCGCGGCGCTCCAGCATGCTAAAATGAGTTGCACGGTGGGCAGTAAAGATCATATGAACAGGTAGGTGGTGGATATCTTGGAATCACTGCTACGTGTGGCAGTTGCTGTACGTTTTGGCAATGCCAGCCCAGCCCAGCCCAGCCAGAAAGGTTTAATCGAGAGAGAGAGAGAGAGCATGGAGGGTGATGAATAATAATAATAGAAGGGATTGGGGCTGCACAAGCATTGCATAGCACATGGTCGGTTAGTGTTTAATCGAAGGGAAGAGAAAGGAAAGGGTGGATGTTATTGTAATGAGCAGTCTGAATGCATTTCCCACAACAAAATTCTTGTTCTTATACTCTAATGTTGTGAAAGATCTTTTCAGATATGGTCGGCATTGTTTTTTTTTTTCTTTTCCACTCCATCTGCCTCAAGTCAAACCGGACCCCTTGGCTTTGGGCACCACCTGTTGCATTATCGATCCACCCCAGCTAGCCCACCTTATGCAGTGCTCCGGGGTGCCTCTGTCTAGGGGCACAAGTACACATGACCATTATCTGAAAATATAAGCAAAAATGAAATTGATCTCGAACAATATGTGTCTAAGAACTAAGGATATCATTTGCCATGTTTTTACTTTTTTAAGAATCACATCGACTTAATCTTGTGAGTCCGAATCTTGAATACAAATGGATGCAAACAAATTAAGTAGCACGGAGCAATTTGAGCTTGGCACAGCACTTCAAATATCATTCCTATGTCAGGATTTAATCATTACAAGGTTGACGAGAGGGTAGGAGCCTTGCTGGGTTGGACCAAGTTGTAGTTGACCCCCAAAAAACACCTTCATTGGAGATATTGTTTATGTATGAAAAGATCAACTTACAAAGTCAAATTGTTTTCCATGATCTCTCTGTTCAATAAAGTTGCTTTGCATTGTTTCAAATGAATGAAATCAAACCCTCCATGCTCGTATTTACCATTGATAAACATAGAAGATCAGAAAAATTCACGATGACTACTATACAAACACATTAACATAATATCAAAAAATTATAAGGAGCACGCACTGTAGTGTTAAAATAACACAAGACTGGGTGGCTAAGAGAGAATGTGGGGTCGGCGCCAACCCCGCCGTATTCCGATATTATCTGGAAGGAACACACTTACTTATGCACTGCTAATTAATTTATTAATCTATGAATGAATTGATGAATCGATCTAATATACATGTATTAATTATGTATATGATAACGCGTGGACTTCTTAGAAATCTTCAATTCAAACACCTTTCTTTTTTTGTATTGTTCTTACCCACTTGCCTACATATATGTACAGAATGGTTCCCTTCCCTGCAGATGTAAACTCTGATCAATAAGCTGCAACACATGCACAAAACAACCATTCAATAAGAGGGGAAAAAAGAGAGAGTAGCAGTTGAGGAAGGTGCAGGCAGCGATATGATTCCATTTATGATGTATTCTCGCCAGTCTTCAGGCATTTGTATGGCTACTATTATATTTTACACATTCGTTCTCATTCCGCTCCGTCAAATCAAACAGACTCTTTTCAGAATCATAGTACTACTCATGAGCAGCAGCAGCAGGAGGCTTGAGCCAGCAGAGATTGAGTACTGTTGCGACTGTAGCAGGCCTCCGCAGCAGCTTCTGCCAGTGCCCTCTAGGTTTGAAAAGTTGCAGGAGAAGGAGGTATGCTGCTCCATTTGCCTGATGGAGTTGGAGAAAGAAGATGAGGCGAGCCAACTCTCAAGGTGTATGCACGTGTTCCATATGGATTGCATTGAGAAATGGATACAGCGTGATCACTTCACCTGCCCACTCTGCAGGACCTCCATAGATCATTAACTTTTAGCTATCAATACTTGTTTCATTTGTTTGTTTAATTAGTTTCTTGCCCAAATTTTTGGTCCATGCAGTAATTTTCCGTCGACTTGTACGTCTAATTTGATCATTTTGATTTGATTTCAACGCGTAAAGTCTTACTTTCAGATATACGTACAGTCTGATTAGTATGAAGATCCTGCACTTGCACAGCCTGTTGTACATTTATGGAAACGGAAAAAAAAATAGATACCAGCAAGAACACTCTGCTCTATTTAACTGCGCGGTCGCAACACCAGACTATAACAAACAAACAAATAAAAGAAAGGCCAAGTCAAGTCAATGGCAAGGACATAAAAAATCAGACAGATATATACATCTTTTAAATTTGTCTCCTGGGGATCATACGTAGCATGTTGACATTTTTTTTTTCTTTTTTTGTATGATAATATAACGAGACAAACAAAAACTAGAAATCAAGCCTAATATACAGGCAATCTTACGAAACGAAATTTAGATTAATGTTTCAGCTCATGAGCAGAAGCTAGGCAAAGGGCAACTGAACTCTCATCTTGTAGAGCATAGAGTGCACAATGGAGCCCTGCTGGCATGCACAAATGTTACCAGCCACGATCTCTCTCCCTCTAGCCCTCTCTGTTTTATTATTATTATTATTATTATTATTATTATTCCTTTATCTTGCAGAGGCCACAGAGGGTAGAGGTACTAGTTGATTTGAATAATTAAATAACATTTGTATCCTTCTGGTCTAAAAAATATAGGCATTTAAAATAGGAGTTTTTTCTATCATTGCACATTTTATGTAAATTTCATGTTTACCTTTTAACTTTGAAAAGTCTAAGGTGCCTTGAAAGGGTATTTTTCCATCATTGTTTATATATATATATATTATATATATATATATATATAATATTCATACGCCCGTAGGATATTTTTAGTAATTTGCATTATTATAATATTAATAAATAAATAAAATAGGCTTACACGTGTCACACATGTTTAGACGCGTCATCACCCCTGCGCCATTCTGATGGAGCTTGGGGGCAATTACAATAGTCAAAAAATATTGATCGCCTACTCACCCGGCAACTAAGATGATAATGTTTCTATTAGGATGACATATTTTGTCATCCAAGCGATGATTAGTCTTTTTTCATCTCCCCTTCTTTTCTTTCTCCTAAACCTTAGTATTCATGCAGAGCTTTTAAAAATTTAATTGTGTCTTCAAGTTTGTATTTGTTCCTTATTTTTTTTAATTTCTATTTTTTTAAAAAAATTTGATGCTTCTTTAAGTTTATTTTGTTTTTAATCATATCCATCATCATGTAATCTCATTAGATTTTTTTATCCAATCTAGTTCTCATTATTTTTATTACTATTTTTTTTATCCTTTGCATTATTATTATTTTTTATTTTGTCCTTGGGAATTTAATTTAATTTAATTTGGTTTTCAATTTTGGACCTCATTTTTTTATTGCTTATTTTTTTTTATCATTTTTTTTATTTATTTTTTTTTAATTTAATCCCTTATTCAGATCTTTTGATGTACTGATATCAAAAATAATTTTTTAAAAATAAAAAAAATCATTTTAATGTATTTCTAAGTAAAAAATACTTTAAACCGCAACCACTATCAGAATCCAATCAGCCCTATGTTCATCAAGTGATAGACAATTTAGCATTAAAAATCAGAGGATATAATCATTAATAATAACGTGTTCATTTTCATCTTTTATAAATTAAATATTCTATTTAAATTGTATAGCTGTGAGCTTTTTTATTATATGCTTATTAATTCTGCATATATTTAATTTGCTTGGCCGTGATAAGCCACCATTTTCTTTCATTTTATATTTTTTACGGGACACACACACATTGTCTATGTGATTAGTAAGCATTCATTGATGCTCTGGCGGCTTAACCCGAAGTTGTGTGGTAACCGTGCGGGGGGGCCCCCCCCCCCCCCCCCCCCCCCAACAAAAAAAAAAAACAAAAAAAACACACCAAAAGAG
>Ga0325405_1008181_pt1 | contig 10431 bp, 6 predicted proteins | sample PopdelMetagenome_21_FD_205663 | JGI IMG/M metagenome (GOLD analysis project Ga0325405, IMG submission 205663) | Populus deltoides microbial communities from Bellville, Georgia, United States - Xylem-Control-R2 | ecosystem: Host-associated > Plants > Phyllosphere > Stem > Wood/Secondary xylem...
GAAAGAAATGATTGAAAGAAAGATTTATTAGCTATTGATATGATTATTATAAAACATATCCTTGAATGAAGAAAATTTATGAGATGAGTCTGTGACTGTAGGAGGGACCACCGGTGTGGTGCAACAGCAGCAACAGGGGAGCACAAGTAGAGCTTCTACTGTAGGTAGGTGACTTTCACCTTCCTTTTAAATAATATTGAATAATGAAAATACTTTATCATGAATATAATTGTATTGTGTTAATTCAGATACCAGACTATCAAATGCTTAAATGTTAACAAATGAACGATTAGCTTCAGCTAAAGGCATCTAAAGAGATGACCTTGAACATTGAAATACCTTATCATAAACGTTGTCGTATTGTGTTAATTCAGATATCAGATTGCCAAATGCTTAAATGTTGACAAATGATTGATTAGCTTCGGCTAATGGCATCCGAAGGGATGACCGGGACAAACGATTGATTAGCTTCGGCTAATGGCATCCGAAGGGATGACCAAGACAAACGATTGATTAGCTTCGGCTAATGGCATCCGAAGGGATGACCGGGACAAACGATTGATTAGCTTTGACGATAAACGATTGATTAACTTCGGCTAACGGCATCCGAAGGGATGATCGGGACAAACGATTGATTAGCTTCGACTAATGGCATCCGAATGGATGACCAGGACAAATGAATGATTAGCTTTGGTTAATGGCATCTGAAGGGATGACCGGGACAAACGATTGATTAGCTTCGGCTAATAGCATCCGAATGGATGACCAGAATAAATGAACGATTAGCTTCGGCTAATGGCATCCAAAGGGATGATCAGGACAAACGGTTGATTAGTTTTGGCTGATGAAATTCGAAGGGGATGGCCGGGGTGAGTGAATAGTTAACCTCAACAAATGATGTCTTAAAAGAATGGCCGGATTTAAGATTATAGTTGATTGCAAGAATTGGTGTATATATATATATATTGCAAGTTATGTATACCAAGAACATGAAGGAACTACAAATGTCACGCTTCAAACATGAGATAATGTTAATGCTTCGTTAAACTGCCAGACCATTTTCTTATTGTTGTTATTATTATTATTATTAAGTAATTGCATTCTTGTAAATGTTTTGTACTGCAGTAGGGACGTCATACCAACAAGGTGCCTAAGAAACCCGATACATGGGAACCTACTTTTGCAAGGAATCATGTAGTTGCATTCTAAATCATGATGTATTTTATATGAATCAATGTAATGAATGTATAACTATATTTAGATCCTTTTAGATTAAATTTGTGATGACTATTTGTAGGATAGAATACAAACTCATGACTATGCATGTATATTTTAAATGCGAACTTCTAATCATGCAAACATAATATTATAAGTTTATGTAAGTTTCACTTTTAAATGAAATGTTGATTATTGTTGATGTATGGATTATATATTGATGATGTGAAGGGAACATATTCGCCGATTACCGACAAGATGTGTGTCAAGTAGAAAAAAAAATTTACTGTTGTTTTGGGATTGTAAAAGCCGAGCTGTTACATCATGTCTACTCAAAGTCTAGTTGTTGGAATGAAATCAGAGAGATGTCAATTTTTAAAAGTATTTTTTGAAAATCAAGCTTTTCGGTCAACGATCCAACACACGCTATTCAATGTAGTCCTTTGATTGTCTTGTATTTTGAAAACAGAAATTGACCCGTTGTAATATTAAAACGGCTTTTTCCATGGTTCTTTGTGTCAGTTTTAATCTTTGATCTTGGGTATATCATTTGATGGTCTGTGAATAAGGTGACCTTCTGTGAATTTCAAGGAAAACAAAAGGCTCAAGTCAAAACTTGAGGATTCATCAAGAAAGATTTTTTTTTTAGCACCAATTTGATCAGCATGCATAATAACAAGTAGCTTAATCCATGAAGCCACGACTCTTATGGAAAAGCTCTTCAAGTTTTGAGAGCGTCATTTATCGGTTCAAATTACTTACTTGATTAAAAAGGGCTTTTAAAAGCACGTAATGCAGGCTATGGTTCATGGCTATGAAAGAAAAGAATTTCACAAGCTCAAAAGGTGTTTGAGGGGGCTTCAAAGACCTAGGATCAACATCCTATTCATCAACTCTCTTTTTCTTGTTGTCCTTGTAGAGAAAGTGACATATAACCTTGTTAATCTCAAATATTAGAATTCTCTTAACATAGGTCATAATGCAAATCCAACTTTTCCTTTGATGAGTAACCAATCTAAATTTTTTTTGAAGACACTAGAGGCTTTATCCTAGACACACCAAAAGACATGAAGCTCGATTTTTTTCTAGTGTTGACTTTTGGCACTTGCTGTCTTTTCTCAATTGAAACCTCATTTGCCTCTCTTAAAATTGATAGACATAGTCTTTCCATTCCATTTTTCTTTTACATAGCCTTCCTCAAAGTTTTCATGGATGACCCTAAAACTATGGTTTTTCCTCTTCTAGCCCTTTCTCAATAACTGGACTTTTGTTCTAAGCCTTTCTTTTATCCATTAATTCTATTAGTGTCTTAAAAATATCTCTCATTTGCCCCCAGTATGGGGTGTGATCCTGGTCAGGGTTTCTTGAAAGAAATATTCTATGATTTGGACCACAAGAATGGCCTATTTTCATTTCAAGCAAGGTCAGTTAGAACCAATAAATTTTGACCTCGTCCAGTGTAATGATTTGGACTTGTAAGAATCATGATTCACGAGTCCATAACTACCGAATCCACTACATGTCATTATGCATACTTTTAAAATTTAGCTACATGGTGTGTGGTTCAATTTCATGTGTGAGCTCAAAATTTTCTTGGTCACCTCATCTCATTTCAACAAGCATCGAGTCATTTCTGCAATCAAAATACTTTTAATCTTCAGGATCTTAATCGCATGTTGGAGCTTGATCAAAATATTTTGTCAAAATAACCTTTGAAAGAAACATCTCATGCTTTCAGAACAACAAAGAGACAAAGAAAAGACATGTTTTGTTAAAGGATGAGATGTGATCCCAAAACAAAATGCAGAATGCTAAAATTCCATAACAAAAATGATTGGTAGTTTAACCCCTTCTTGGATCAGCTTCTCTAGCAATATTTGTGTTTTGCCAAGCAATTTCGATCACTTATCATTCTAAGGATGTTCCGTGACAATATGACCAAGGACAAACATCCTTCACAAACTCTACTTGTCTTTTACTTACCAACTTCTAGACTTGATTCTTAAAATTCTTGCTACTGTTCAATTGAAATGGTCGAGGACCCCACCATGACATCCCATCTCTTGTCTGGATTATACCACCTAGAAAATGGTGGTTGTATGGGATTTTTCAGAGTCATGCAAAAAGTCTGGAATCTGACAGGTGCTGATAGGCCAACTTGAGTGGCAAAAGGATATCAATCTTGACAAAGACACTTGAGCAGTTGATGCTACAAAGAGACTTGACTAGACCACCTAACTATGGTTTCCCATCTTCAGAGTAATCTCCTCATTCATCTCTCATCATTGTTCGGGAATCCTTGACAGAACCTTTATGAAACCCCTGGAAATTTATAATTTAAATATGTAGATGTATAAACCCTCATGTAAACGTAAGACTGAAAGTGGTAATATTTCAATGAGTGATGGAAACCAAGATTAGAAATAATAGATAAATAATGATATATAATGGAAGAGATGACCTTCATAAAATGAATTTTGGTTTAGAATTCATAAGGACAGAGAAACTGGTAACGTGTTTTGATGGATGAAATAATGAGAAAAATGACAAAATATTTTTAGAAAATAAGTGAGATAATAAAGAATACATTATAATAAATGACAGTACAATGAAAAGGGTAGGACTGAAGGTGCAAGCATCGCTTAAAATCAATGATGTTATTTTGAAACGATAATAAGCCCGATAAATAAATAAAGGTGGAAATCCTAAAATGAATACATTCCAAAATAATTAAATAACCTTAAAGGTTTAGAATGATAATTGATATGATTTGTTTTTGTGAAGATTGAACAAAAAAAAATCTAGATTGTTTATGAAAAGTTATGAACTGACCAATTTTACATTAGGAAGTAGAGCTCTCAATCCAATCATCGGATCGGGATGAAATTTTGTATGAAGCCTATTAATATGTTTTCCTACCTTGGTTAAATATCTCATCCCAATCAGAGTTTGGTAAAGACTAGCGATTTAAACAGAAATAAACCATATAGTTTACATGAAAAATAAAATAAAATACATAGAAGCATGAAAGAGGGACAAAATTGTAATTATGAAAAAAAAGGTGCCTATAAATCTGCAAAGAGGCCACCAGTTAAAAAAAAAAGAAAGAAAGAAAAGAAAAAAAATAGAGAAAAGCAGATAAGAGGAGAGAGCTGCAGATTTTAGAGAAAACCAATAATGCTCCGATGGCCATATCTCGGGAATAAACCGTTGGATCAAGCTGAGGGTTGGATATGTTGTTCTCATTAAACTCCTCTACTAACTGACCAGAGCGATTGGAAGGAACACAAGCCGTTTGACAGAAATTATCATCTGGAATTTCATGGAAAACAAAAGGAAATGCACCTGCAGGGCAGTTTGGTCTCTGGCTGATTTCTCTCTCTTCCACCGTTGGATCATGCTCATTCTTGAATATGTGGTGCGACTAGATGTTACCTTCATTCTGGACGGTGAAGATCAGACAATATTGCTCTGGAAAGGTTGTGTGCATGTTAAACAGTAGCTCGTCCATTTTCAGGTAAGCTTGGTTTTCTTCAGATCTAGGGAGATTTAACCGTTGGATCATTATGCTTTTGAGATATATTATGCACAACTCTATGATATGTAGTCTGACCATTGGGTTTAAAACAATAATCAGAGGTTGATGACTTATTGCCTTTTGAATCTATTGCTAGTTTTGGCAAAATGTAGTAACCTTGATTAAATACATGTTTTGATGAAATTAGAATTGTGTGGGTGTAGGTTTTATGGAAGATGTAATGATAAAATATGTTCTTGTTATTAGTAATCTTATAGATTAATTGTGTATTCTTTATATGAGGGGAAGAATGATTATTGTGTAAGAATAGTAAGGAACATTGCTATATGAACGTGTTGATTGAATAGAACATGTTGATTGAATAGAAAGCTAACTTGTTGGTTGTGTGGATATAAATGGGGTGGAACCATGAAGAAATTGAAAGGAAAGAAATTTGAAAAAAATAAAACATATTTAAAGCTAGCCATAAGTGTTTTTAGCAAATGGTTAGTTAATGAAGGTTGTCATGGATCCCAATTAGTAGGGTGAAATTATTGTTGTGATAATGATCTAAGAATATTAATTGTTAAGGTTTGCCGTATATGTTTAATCGTACGAGGAGAAAGCGAAAGAAAATAAATAGTTCATCATTTTGTTGTATTAATAATAATAATAGGAGAAATCTCAAAAGGAATGAGTTTCCTTATTTTGGTCTAATCTTGCTATATTGTAGAGGTAGGGAAATTGTCTGAATGTTTTGCTTTAGAATTGGTTTTAACTTGTGATTTAATGATGCCAAATGACCTTGGATGATGTTGATTTTGCATGAAAATAAGTTGGAAGTTGAAAAGGATTTCCAAGGAATGAAAATCCTCGTTGTCTAAAATTTTAGCTATAAAGAAGGGGCTATTGTGATTGTTGATTTTAAGCCTTAAAACAAAATAATTTGGAGTTGGTTTCTTCATAAAAGTTGTATCTCTATGTTTAGCCTTTCATAGAGATATAAATCACGCCCAAAACTGAGTTTTACAACTTTAGTTATGATTAAGACACTAGATAGTGTTCTGGGTTGGTTAAGCTTAATTGATTGGAATTAGATAATTTTTAATCGTTGCTTGGAATTGCAGTTGAGTGATGGTTTTGATAACAAAATTATAAGAATGAATATAAACATTAAAATAATTACGAGTATGAGATCTTAAAGAAAATTCCTTGTGATTAGTTTGAGAATACTAGTTGAATAAGAATTAAATGAAGATGTGATGTTGGTTCTATTGTTGATAAAAATTGAATACCTGGTGGTACAGGGGAAAGCTGTGGGGACTGGACAATTGCATGGAGTGGTAGCACGTGCACCTATTCTAGGTAGGTGATTCATCACCTTATTTTGTAATTATTAGTTTTTCTTAAATATTTGTGTTGTGTGTTTAATTGATGTTAAAAGAATGAAACAAATGAATAAGTTGAGTGATTTTTACAAATGAGAATTATTGGTAATTTAAGAGAAATTACCGAAATTATTTGGCTAACAAAAGAGGTTAGCCGGGTGCTGGGTAATTCGTATGAAATTACCGGATTGATTGTGGCAACCAAGATGGGTTAGCCAGATTTCTTGGGTAATTAAGAGAATTAACGGGTTTATTGGTTAACAAGGAAGTTAACTGGATATTGGGTAATTCGTATGGAATTACCGGATTGATTGGCTATCAAGAGAGGTTAGCTGAATGTTGGGTAATTCGTATGGAATTACAGGATTGATTGGCTAACAAGAGAGGTTAGCTGGATGATGGGTAATTCGTATGGAATTACCGGATTGATTGGCTAACAAGAGAGGTTAGCTGGATGGTGGGTAATTCGTATGGAATTACCGGATTCATGGCTAACAAGAGAGGTTAGCTGGATGGTGGGTAATTCGTATGGAATTACCGGATTGACCTTGGCAACCAAGATGGGTTAGCCAGATTTCTTGGACAATTAAGAGAATTACCGGGTTTATTGGTTAACAAGAAGGTTAACTGGATATGGGGTAATTCGTTCGGAATTACATGATTAATTGACTAACAAAAGAAGTTAGCTGGAGGCTAAGTGATTCGTATGGAATTACCAGATGTATTGGTAACCGAGGGAGGTTAACCAAAAGTGTGGGTAATTATATGAAATTACCAGAATTATTGGCAATTGAGATGAGTTAGCCGGATGGTTAAGTTTTGAAAAGATTATGTGAATTAATTGATTGAAGTTAGAAATAGTAAATTCTAAATGTTGTGAGTAAAATAATTAATATATGACTAACATATTGAGTAAATTAATTAATGTAGTTATTGGGTAGACACAATGACTTGGAGATTGGAGGTGAATTGATAGATAATTGGTTACCATAGTGTTGGTGGCTAAGGATACATTACAATGATACTTAACACCATAATGATGATGGCTAAGGGCATAAATTGATACTTGGCACTGTGATGAGGGTGACCAAGGTTTTCTGAAGGATGCTTAGTGACCGTAGTGTCGATAACTAAGATTGTGTGCAAATGATACTTGGCAACCGTGGTTACAATGCATATGATGTTAATAAGAAAGAAAAAAGGGGTTCGGTATGAATGGAAGAATCAAATGGCATTGATTAGCCATCCAGGTTTGGATTGCTAATGGTATCGATGAAGTTTCATCGGTGCCAGTATTTCTTAAATTGATTAGTCTAGCCCAATATTAGAAGACTAATGATACTAATGAGATTTATTAGTTTTAGTGATTACCTTCTAGCAACAGATTCAGAAAAGGGAAATTATTGGTATCAAGTGAGAATTGATTTATAAAGAGATGGTGTTCGCAAACCGTTGAGTTGTGTTGAGATTTCCAAGATGGAATTATTCTTGGCAAATGAGATAGGATATTAGATGGATATTGGTAATAGATGGAAAATATATGTTGTAAAAGAGGTTTATGCATTTTATATATCAAAAGAAATTCTGTAGAGATTATTGTTTGCCATTGTTATTGCTTGTTACTATCTTTTATATTTATGTATACATGTTAATTTCTATTTTCAGGTCCATCAGGGTCGCGTCAAGGGTAATGCTAGTTTAGATATCTTTAGCTTTTGACTATGTAAATTATAAAACTTGAGATGTAATATTAATCCGTAAATTTGAATGTATGTCTTTACTCTAATGGTTTAAACTCTTAGTACCTATTTGACCATGCATATTTATATTTGAAATTGAATATTTCATTTGAACTATATTATATGATGTTATTGAATAAGATGTGTTGTGTTTATGATAATGAGTTGGGTTGAGACCCGGGATGATTGAGTCGTGATTTTGAGTTATGAGATATGAGATATTAGAAGTGTAAACAGGGTATATGTTGATAACTTGGGACCTACCAGTATAGGGGAGACTCTGCCAAAATTTTGGTGGATCCTGTATATCACAAAAAAAAAAATTTACCTGAGAATTTCCAATATATTGCGAAAAAGAATGTAGAAAAATCGGGTTGTTACAACCTTCAATCTTTCTCATCTTCATAGCCTGTTCAATTCTTTCAGCAATCCTCACAACATCATGCCATCTTCCAATGTTGTTATGGTTGTTTGAGGATTGTTGGGAGCTTTCCAACAGCTAGGTAATCTTGGCAGCGAAAAGAAACTTGCGGCATTGTCACTGTTGACGTGTGAAATCACACATTGTTCCTACTAGAGGAGAAACTGATGAATCTGAAACTCTTCTATTTCCTCTTTGATTCCTCACTGACGGTGCAGCAAACAAATATTTATAGGAGGAATTCTGCTCTGTTAAAGTTCAATGTCTGCTCTTGTTTTTCAGTCCAAGTCTGTATCTTCTCCCTACTTTTGTGTTTTCAAGCTAACACTGATGGGAGAAAATTGTAGATGATCTGAAACCACTGCATCCCTTCTTGGATTCCCCACTTGCAAAGCCATAAATAGATTTTTGTAGAGAGAGCTTTGCCACGTTGAAGTTCAATGTCTGCTTTTGTTTTTTCAGATCAACATCCGATGCTGCTGGATCGGAATGGTGTTCACAATAGAGATGGTTGGAAAGAAGGCCAATGCACCAGGCATAAAAAGCTAGCAGTTATTGGATGCTCTTAGAAGATATAAAGGCTTTGAACGACCCGGTGCATGCATGATAAATGTATGACATGTAATCTATATGATGAACTTACCCTTCGAGGAGTGATATATGATCATAACTCTTGCATGATGAAACAAGAATTTTTATTCTTGCTCAAACTCTACAATAGAAATTTCTTGAGTGATGACCATTATATCCCCGTAAGTCCTGAATTCAAGATGCTTCAAGAAGGGCTTGCTCAGATGCAAAACAATATGTACAGAGCATACATCTTAAAGATAGGTTTTAATCTTTTTACATGAGACAAAGGGTAGGTTTACTACTTGGTCTCTAAAAAGGGTCTCTTGTTGTCCTAGTGATCACCCTCGTAAAGGCAATATGGGGGCTCAGTAGATAGTAGGATGGCACGTATACTAATCACTAATAGTCTAGGCACTCAACGAAGAGTTGGGGTTTACACAAACTTAAACCTTGACTAAAAGTCGTAAGGTAAGCTGCTAGTCCCTCACCTAACTTGAAGCTTGTGTGTGCTTTCCAAAATTAAAACAAGTGATGCATGAGAGAATTCTATACAATGCATGAAAATAACATTAACAAAAAGACAAAAATGCAAAAACTTAAACACATAAAATACACAAAGCTTAGTCCAATATTGTTAGAAACAATACCTTCCCCAGTGGAGTCGCCATTATGTTGCACATCCCCGCGCGACATCCGATGGTGATTTTTCATTCATTTGCTTGTTCTTTGGGAGTCGCCACCTAGTATGTGGTTGAAGGCTACTAGGAAACCTGCAGATTCAAGGGTAAGGGACTGGTTGTGGCTAAAAAAGGTATTAGCACCCCTAACGCACCCTACCTGAGGTAAGCTGTTTCGTGATTTGATGTGATTTAAAAAATAAAATATTAGACAATTTCTAAGGCTTTAATAAATCAGTTATTAAATTCCAGAATATATGTAGAAACATGTTCTTATATTTTCATGGAAAATACAACATGATTTTATTTGTCCTTGAGATATTTAACCATATTCAAATTAAACACTTAATTCTTTTTGTCTTTTTTATTTTTATAATTCAATAACATAAATAAAAAAAATACAAATAAATCAAAACACAACAATATCTAAATATAGATATCATTTGGAAATTACAAAAAAAAAAAGATATCCTCGGGAACAGTGCTAGAACAGTGGTGACGCGTCTTCTCCATGCGCCACCGCCATTGGCGACGCGTGGGTTCAACCGCCGCCTCAAGAAAATCCAGGCACTCAGAGGGTCTGTAACAGCTTCATCCCTTCTTCCTTTTCCTATCGGCGATGGGGGAGCTCCACTGGCCTTCAGTTTTGGCGAGAGAGAGAGAGAATAGACGGGGAGGCGGTGTTGTGGTGGGTTGTTCGGGTGGCTGGGTTCTGTCGGGGAAGAAGAGGAAACGGGGACAATCTCGGTCTGTGGGGAAAATGGAGAGGGCTGGGTCGTTTAAGTTTGGCCCAAGGGAAGGGAAAAGCTTTGGTTCGCTAGAGGGGAGAAGGTATGTGTGGCTTTTTGGGAAAGTCCCCGCTGGGAAAGGAGAGCTCTCTGGTTTTTCATAGGGAGGGGCG
>Ga0325405_1008182_pt1 | contig 10430 bp, 8 predicted proteins | sample PopdelMetagenome_21_FD_205663 | JGI IMG/M metagenome (GOLD analysis project Ga0325405, IMG submission 205663) | Populus deltoides microbial communities from Bellville, Georgia, United States - Xylem-Control-R2 | ecosystem: Host-associated > Plants > Phyllosphere > Stem > Wood/Secondary xylem...
AATTCAATCAGGATATAACAGACTTACTCTGGTGGAAGATAGCCTGGTGTTCCTACCAGTCGTGTTGCTATTAAATCTTCATCACTCGTTCGTTCAACAAGCTTTGCCAATCCAAAATCTGCAACCTATAGAGCCAGATGATGATTAGCTAATTGTGTTTTCCATTTTAGAAGGTCTTGTCTGATAAAACGATGGAAGCTCGCTCTAACATCGAGGAAAACTCATTTCATTTGGTCAAAGACAGTTGTGTATCATTAGAGAATGAAGTATAATGATGATAATAATAGCATAAAAAAACTGCTAGTAAAACATGTTTTAAGTACCTTTGCTCGCAGTCCCTCATCGAGTAGAATGTTACTTGTCTTTATATCTCTGTGCACATAGCGTGCTTTGGTGTGGTCATGGATGTATTCAATTCCCTTTGCAGCATCAAGGGCAATCTGTGCTCTTGCTGTCCAAGAGAGTGGCTGGTGACCTGATTCAAGACCCCATTTTTCAGCTGCTAGCTAGCTTTCTTGTCTGTTAAATGCCTAAATGTAAAGCTTTTGCAAACCAAATGCTCAACAAATTTGTAAAATATTCCATCTATAGGAAGTTGAAACCATGTTTTCCAAAGACATCAATCCTGTCTTGTGATACCTACAGATAACTAAATATACAACTCATTAGTCTCAAAGAACATCCTTTTCAAAGGAAAAAAATGACATGGTTCTCTTCTGGGTTCATTATGAACTAACAGAGAGGTATCTTAGGCTTACCCTATAATACATTTAGCAGCAGAAAAGTCATCTTACTAAACTAAGAGGCATATGTTGTACCGCTAATTTGAATACCTTTTAGCAATGGATCGTGAAGGTGATCACTAAGTGACCCATTTCGAACATACTCATAAATCAAGTAGAAGTGATCATCTCCACCGGCATAACCCAGAAGTTCCACCTGTTACATGATTTATACTTGGTAAATAGAGGCAAATGTTTCTTTGCAAAATTGCTTTGAGATTGACGAGTATGGTTAATGATCACTCACCACATTTATGTGATGGATCTTACATAAGACCTTGAGCTCTGCAAAAAACTCATGGGATTTGTTTGATCTCATCTTCTTTACTGCAACCTCCTGAATATTGCAAGGAAAAATCGTATTTTCATACTTTTTTTTTCTACCTTGGAGACCTTCTCTTATGAGCATGGGTTCGGGAGAAATCAAGAAAGAAGTCTATACCTGTCCTCGCAATAATCCATGGTACACACATCCATATCCACCCTCTCCGATTTTCTTCGTTTTGTCAAAGCTTTTTGTAGCCTCTTCAATCTCTTCTAGACTAAAGACGACTGGTTTTTCTGATTCAAAAGCTGTCCCATCTGCAGAATGCAAACTCATCACTTACTGCAGGCTCTTTCGTCTCAGCTGAATTTAATGCTACCCTAGTTATTTCCATGTACAATAAAACTAATGCGACTTTTTTTTATGATTTTTCAGATTCCATAAGTAAATCTAACCTTCGTTACTTCCCTTGTACAGACTCTGCAAGGAAAATGCTCTGTTCGTGCTCATGCTTTTGGATACAGGTTTCAAGTCCTCCTCACTGTTCTGTCGGCATCCTTTTCTCCTAAGAAGGAGGATTACCAATGTGATGATTGAAAGTGCTGTCAGAGAAGATAGTATGCCGACGATTATTATCCATTTGTGTCCCCTTTCTGATCCTGAATGGAAACACAAGACAAAGATACATGTAAGAAAAATCACACAGGATTTTACTCAATTTCAATCAAGTTCTGCATTTCATGCAAACATACATACATGGATGCGATTAATTTTCTTTTCCCCGAAAAGACAAATATTGCTGTGAAACATAGCGCATGATTACTCTCTCAAGATAGAAGAAACGGAGACATTGGAAACATAAATGATATATCTCCATTTATCTTCTATATCGATGAAATATTGAAAATTTGGGAAAGAATTCGTATTCACCTTTTCCAGAGGCCGGTTTACTGTCCATGGGAACAAACAGCACCCAATCCACATTTATGGAACTTGGGTTCTTAATCAGATTTATGTTCATGCTCTGTATGCCACCTACTGTAGATGATAGCCTGGTTGAAATATCTGATAATGTGTCATGCTGCTGAACAGTATATGTTACCACAATTTGGGATTTGCTTTTTGTACACCCACACAAGAGATGCATGGAGAAATTATTTCTTGGATTAAACAACCACGCTTCATCTTCAACCCACCAAGCTTGCCCATTAAAAATCTGAGCTGAAACATTAGAAAACAGTTCTCCTTGACTTACGTTGTGGATTACATCATAGAAGTATCCAACAGTGCCACTGATATTTTTGCACGAGCAGGGTACCGTTACAAGATAGTCTTGTCGGCTTGCATAGGAAATAGAAATGATCTGGGCTGGGCTGACACCATAAATGGAAGCAAGCTGTTCTTTCTGTAAGCTGTCGTAGTTGGTATGGTACAGTGAGGCCTTACAAATTTTGATGTCTTCAGAATCGGAGCAAGTAAATGGGTACATATTTGGTGAATTGGTGGAGTCATCAGGGGCGAAAACTATAGCTACTAGGGTTGCCATTAAAGTGATCAGGAGACCAAGAAGGAAATTGTGGAAAGTCATGGTTGTAGAGCATAGGAACTTTTTTCCCGTGAGAGAGGAAGAAAATGAGATGAAGTGATGGAGCTAGAAAAAATAGTTTCTTCTCTCCTTCATTACCTGTTTGTTTATTTTGTATCAGAACACAACAGTTAATTGTGTCGGATTGACATTTTTCATGTGGCCCACCCCTTTTGTTTTTAGGCTCTTACAAGGAGAGTTGTAGTTCTCCATCTTGAATATGATATGGTTTTTGTAATTTCCAAAGTATTTCCCCCATCCATTATAAGATGATATAATTAATTATGTCGATGCTTACAATTTAGTGATTGAGACAATTTTGTCTGTTGATTTACCAATGAACACACTTCCTCAATGGGTTGAAGCATGGTTGTTTAACTTAATTTGGAAAAGTTGAATTTAACAAAATATTAACTAGATAAAACTTAATTGATCCAATCATGTCTTTAATGATATGATTTACTTAATCAAATCCGATAGCATTAATAACAAGAAATTTGAAAAAAATAAAAGAAGAATAAAATGATATTATTTTAACAAAAATGATTAATTCGGGTTGACTAATGATTCAATAACTCATGGATTAACTCGGTGACTCAACAACCCAAAACGTTTTTCAGATTAGTCGATCCCTAGCCGGATCCGACAACCATGCAGAGAAGAATCCATGCCTTGCTGTTTCAATTAACGGCAGTCAAATATAGAATATTTCACCACCTACAATGAGTCCAGCATGCTCGTTTGCATAGAAGGAAACTACCAGCTACACACTTTGCTTGGTTGTGTAGTGTAGTGTACAATAATTTGTCTGCTGGGCTCTTTGCAAGCATAATTTTGTCTGATGTACTAGTACTAACAACAGCTGTATGAAAAGGAATAAGGATAATCATACATGTATCAGGGCATAGAATAAGCCATGCCCCTTTCGCATTAGCTGTGGAAATGGGACTGGAAGGATGTTGATTTTCCCGTCTGCGCAGAGCTTTTTGCGACTGTCTCTTTGGCTCGGAACAGATTTTGTAATCTTGTGCAAGGAAGTGTTCCTTGTGGTTTTGTTCCTATTGTAAATTTTAAGGGATTGTTTATCCTTTTTATCTTTGCATTAGCTATTTTCTTTTCCAAGGATACAAGCATTGAGAATTGCAGGCATAACAGTTGACACAATGCGCTTATAAATTTACTTGACTTTATGAGAATAATTAAGATTTAAAAAGCTCTTACTAGCGACTTGGATGTGTTGCTTCTGCTTCCCTTTGTTTCTTTCATCCTTTAATCAACCTGACAGCAACAGCCCCGTTTCTTCTTTTCCTGGGAAGTAAGAAAGAAAACAATATAAGAGCTGAAGAAGAACGCAGTAGTTTAGTTCTTGCAGTCATTTGCAGAGGCCCTTGAACGCAAGGGCTCGAAATGATTGTTGGTATCGAAATTTGCTTTCCAATACCATGACATTGTCGATTCTTGACATGTCTCTTCGTTTAACGGACATACTAGTTTTCTTCTTTGGTTACAAAGGAGAGGCCGCCCAAGATTACCTAAATAAGGATACAGCAAATACAAAAATCATTCTCATACAGAGAAACTAGAAATCAGACGAGCAGTTACTTCTGGTTGGAGGCTGTCAGCTATCACTGTTGATCTGTACTTTTTTAAAATATATTGCAGCTTTCTTTGAGCTTTCTCTGAAGAGCTCTTTTAAGAGCTTCTAAAGAGATTTCTTATAAGCTCCAACATGCCATTTTCATGCTACCTTATGCTTCCAAAGAGCTCTTTCTTGCAATATATTTAAAAAAAATATATATATATCATCAATAGATGTTTTTTAAGAATAAATCGTAGCCTGAATAAAAAATAAATAGTATATAAAACTACATAATTATTCAAGTTATTTTAATTCACTAAATGGTCATATTTATTATATGGATAAGATTATCCAGATTAATTATTTTTATTAAAACGATATTATTTTATTTTTTTAATATTAATATGATCAACTAGATGAGGTCAGCTAAGTTGATCAAAATTCATTAAATTATATTTTATCCAATTCGATATAAATTAGGCTCCACATCTTAAATCTCTCAAATTAACTAACCACTCGTGACAGGTTTTAGTAGCTATGCTAGGATCACTCAGGCATTGAGCTGAGAGTGACTCCTATTGACTCCAGCAAAGTAAAACCAAGAGAGATGACCACGAGGAGAGTCTCTACCAAGAACTCAGTGTTTGAAGCTACACCACACTTGTTGAATACTGATAGCTTTATCCCTTTGGGTTAAATAAACAAAACAATAGTCCAGAACAAGTCCAAATTTCAGTGGCTCTGGTGCTGCCAATATTGAGTGCATGTGCTGACTGCTGCCACATAATAAAAAATATATGTATATCCTCACAACCAGATTTTTTTGCTGACACAAAAAAGAAATTCTGCTCTTGTGCATGCAGCATAGTTTAGTTTCTGTCTTTGCCCGCCCAAGCAGAAAATACACCCGTGAATCTCCCTTACCAAAACAGTGTCATAGCCAGGTAGCTTCACCAAACCATTTGATGTTTTTTTTTTTCTTAATCTTTTTAAGGGATTTCTCGTGAATGTAATTTGATCTATTATTTCTTGCTCTATCTTGGGTTTGAGGTTTTTTTTCAATTATTTTTCTCTTTTGAAGTGGTGTTAGCATGTTCTTTGTCTGATTCTAAAATGTTTGATGGTTTTCGTTGACTTCTCTGGCTCATTTGTTATATAATTATTCGTTGGTTGCTGTGAATTCCTTGTCAAAATTCGTAGCTGGAAATGTTGTTATTAGATTTAAAATTCAGACAATTGGGCAATTTTTCTTAAGATCACAGAGCAGTTGCTTCATCCAATGTTTAGTTTTCATTCTAATGTTTTCTGAAGAAAATTGATGGCTAGGAACTGAGTTTGCTGTCTTACTTGATTTTTCAGACCGGGTGAGAAGGTAGACTAACTGTCATGGCACCTAGAGCATTAGACTATGAATCGTTGAATGAAAATGTCAAGAAGGTTCAGTATGCTGTTAGAGGCGAGTTGTATCTTCGAGCTTCTGAGCTCCAGAAGGAAGGGAAGAAGGTGTGTGTGTGTGTAGTCTGCTCAAGTTTTCTTTAGAAATGTTGCTGTTCATAATTTTGCTTATGATGTTAAGTGGATTTAAATGTGTTGAGTTTCTACTGGGCTTATCAGGATGCAACAACTGGAGATTTTTACTTGATTTTGCACACCTCAATTTTGAATCTGCTGACTAATCTTTATCAATTGCTTCTAGTTTCGGTTGCTTATTCAGTGTCTTCCAAGGGTTCGTATAAATCACTGCCGTTCCTTTGTTGGATATACCTCTTGTTTGTATTCCCTTTCTTCTTCTTTTGAATTCATGAAGGACTTGTCACATGTTGTAACGTGCATTTTTCATTAGAGGGACGCTTTTCTCTCGTCAAATGTGAAAACTTAGTCCTATATGAGATGCATTTTCTATTGCGTATAATTTGTTTATTGAAGAACAGCATGTATCCGCAAAAACATGTTCTTGCATATTTCGTAGCACAGCCATGAGCCATGCAATAGCAATTAATCCTCCACGGCCCTGCACTTGGCTATCAATGACAATCTTAAACGTTAGACCTGATATTATTCTAGGGCCTTAACATGTTACTTTATGTGTAAAATCTTACTTCACATATCATTTTCTTCCTTTTAAAACCATGAGATGGCATCTGTATTTTGGCTTTAATCAACCAGGACAAATAATTGATTTTTTTTTGTATAACATGTCATTATCCTATGCATATTTCTCTGAGTCTCACTGCTTCAAATTTATTCGGTAGATTATTTTCACAAATGTCGGCAATCCTCATGCGCTTGGACAGAAGCCACTTACCTTTCCTCGCCAGGTTAAGTTGAAGTATATTATATTCCTGTCTATTTATCTTATGTATTTACTGCTTAAACGAACTGTTTTGAGTTGCTTATGCATTCTTGTCTATATAGTCGAGTTGAACCATGAAAAGTTCTATTGCAGGTGGTTGCTCTCTGCCAAGCTCCATTTCTATTAGATGATCCAAATGTAGGATTGTTTTTCCCTGCGGATGCAATTGCAAAAGCTAAACATTATCTTGCTATGACTATTGGTGGTCTAGGTATCTTCTTCTTATCTGCCTTTTCTTACACAAGTTTGGGATAGGGTTGAAAAATCCAAAGCAATTGTATCGAGTATTTCGGTGTATCACGCGTATATGGGGGTGGTCTATGGAGGGTCATTAGATCACATGCATTGAAATATTAAGATTTTTTTTTAGTTGGTTGTGTTCTAGATGCTTCCCCTTATGCCTCCTCTACACATATCTTTCCTAATTGTTATTTCATTCTCGCCAATATTCCTTTCATAGATGTTCTTGTCTTAACAACTTTATGGTTTTCAATACTGTGCTGCTGAAGTCTAGCTAGTTAAAGAGTAGTTCCACTGAGACATCAGCCTGCAATGCAAATTAAAGCCACTCTTGTTCATATGTTTAGGTGCTTACACTGACTCCCGAGGTATGCCGGGAGTTAGGAAGGAGGTAGCAGATTTCATTGAAAGGCGTGATGGATATCCAAGGTGATGTGTTATAGCCAATGATTTTTATTGTTCAACTCTTTGACTACATGAAAAAAATAAAAACCAAAGTTGTGTTTCGAATAAATAGTTATCTTTGGACTGGAAGTGGTAAGCCGAAGTTCACTTTGCTGCTTGCTTTCTTGACAGTGACCCAGAACTCATATTTCTCACTGATGGTGCCAGCAAAGGTGTTATGCAGATCTTGAATACTATTATCAGAGGTGAAAGTGATGGGGTAAGTATACTTCCCTGCAAGTACTATTGTCTCCCTCTTTGATTGAATGTAGGCTGCTTCTTCTACAACTTTCCAATCCCTTCTTTCCTGCTGGTAACAATGGAGGTTTTCTTTGTCTTAGTACGATTATAGTACCGTTTACAAGATAATGCTTGTTAATACAAAAACTGCATATTTGTCAGATTTTGGTTCCAGTGCCACAGTACCCACTTTACTCTGCTGCAATTTCTCTATTTGGGGGCTCCCTTGTTCCATATTTTCTAGAAGAGACAGCAAACTGGGGTCTTGATGTAAATGACCTGAGACAGTCAGTTGCACAAGCTCGCTCTAAAGGAATAACTGTTAGTATGCTTTGACTCTTCCTATTATATATGCAATTGCTTGCTATCTATTTGGAAATTGAAACCTAAGAAGTTAACTGAAAACTGTAAAAACAGAATGGATCAGGGTACTGGTTTAACTGTCCGGGTTTAGCCAGTTATTTGAACAATCACCCTCTGAGATTATACATACATACATATATATATATATATATATATATATATATATATATATATATATATATAGTTGTGAAGATTGGTTTATTGTCCTCTTCCATTTGAAAACTAAACGTGCATTAATTACCTGCTGACCCAACTTATCTTGTAGCACTCATCACTGCAAAATAAATCTCTAACATGATTGATATGTGATCAGGTAAGAGCAATGGTGATTATTAACCCAGGCAACCCCACTGGTCAGTGTCTTAGTGAAGCTAATTTGAGGGAAATTTTGCACTTCTGTTACCAAGAAAACTTGGTTCTTCTTGGAGACGAAGTTTATCAGCAGAACATTTATCAGGATGAGCGTCCTTTTATCAGTGCTAGAAAGGTAAATATTGTTTTGCCTCGAAATTCAAGTGTTTGTTACCTGGAGTTACAACTTGTATTAGTCATATTTTTGGTGCGACTTTGGAAGGTTTTGATGGGCATGGGGCCACCCGTAAGCAAGGAAGTTCAGCTCATTTCTTTCCACACCGTGTCCAAAGGATATTGGGGTGAATGTGGGCAGCGGGGTGGATACTTTGAGATGACCAACATTCCTCCAAAGGTTTTCTTTTTATCAAATAGATTTCTCCTTTCCATAATAATTGTTCACTGTTTTCAGTCTCATGTATTTTGCGACCTGCAATATTGAAATTAAACATAAGAAGGATCTTTAAATTCCGGCAGTATTTGAACTACAAACATCCAAAAGTCATTTTTGTTTGTTATGATTTATGCTGCAGACTGTTGATGAGATTTATAAGGTTGCATCAGTATCACTCAGTCCAAATGTCCCTGCACAGATATTCGTAAGTAGACTTGCACACTCTGTAGTGGTATTTTTATCTATTTAACTGGGAAATCCAGTTCTTGTTTCTCGTTATTACTCCAATTAAAAAGTCTACCTCTTTACAGATGGGGCTGATGGTCAACCCGCCTAAACCTGGAGATATTTCATATGAGCAGTTCATTAGGGAAAGGTATGCCTGCTAAGATTTAGTTCTTTGGGAGTCAATTCAGTATTCATGATAATCTTATGAAATGGAACCAAGGACATTCCCCTTTGATCTAGTACCATGCTAAACTGTCAATCTGATTACCAAACTAGTTAATGGATGTTGATGTCCACTGTCAAAGTCAAAGAATTGTCTGCTTGGAGCAGGTAATAACAGTGTTTTATGATAAAAAAAAAAAAAAAAAAAACGCAGCAAAGGGATCCTGGAATCTTTAAGGAGAAGAGCTAGGATGATGACTGATGGATTCAACAGCTGCAGAAATGTGATATGCAATTTCACAGAAGGTAAATTGTTGTTTCTTAGCTATTTTTAACATCTTTCATTTCGTGATCTCTTTCCCAATCTATATGTGATCATTGTATGACATCGTAGAATTTGGTTTTAGGTGCCATGTATTCATTTCCTCAAATAAGACTGCCACCTAAAGCAATAGACGCTGCCAAAATGGCTGGAAAAGTTCCTGATGTTTTCTACTGTCTCAAGCTTTTGGAGGCCACTGGCATTTCCACTGTCCCTGGTTCAGGATTTGGACAGAAAGAAGGGTAACTGCTTGTTGTTTTATTTTGATTTAGATGTGGTTAAATGCCATTTTCCTATCGTATTCTATCAAATGGTTCTACATTGCTTGAAACACACAAGCATGCATGAAAACAGACAAATAAAACAAAACAAAAGAGAATTCTGCCGATTCTAGTTTCTCCTGGTTATGTTTCTCTTCCTGCAGATTGATTTCCTAACACATACTGAATCTTTTTAATTTCACGTTCAATATGAATCATGTATGTATGAAGATGACATGTAAGCATCTGACAGGGGTATGGGGAATTCTTTTTCCTCTTCTCAGCTTCTCACTTTTTGTTTCTGAAGGGGGTTTTGCATTTCCCCCCTTCGGCCTTCCTTTTGCGGGTGTGCAAAAGCAAGTCTCTAGATGGGTCTGTTTCTGAACTGTAATTAAATGCTAGTGTCTGATTGTTATTCTTTCTTGTAGGGAATTCCATTTAAGGACAACCATTTTACCGGCAGAGGAAGACATGCCGGAAATCATGGACAGTTTCAAGAAGTTCAACGATGAGTTCATGGAGCAATATGAAGGCCCCGGTGGTTATTCAAGGTTGTAAGAAATTCTTCAAATTCTGCAAATTGTATCATATTATTGGGCAGTTCAAGCCGTTTGGTAAATGCTTCCTTGAAATGCCTGGATTTGGCTATGTAAGCTAAAGTCTGTTGACGATTCTTTCTGCTGCTAATGATGACTCAGACATCAATCGTCTGCATGAATACCTGCTCAATCCAGTGTCTAATGTTGTCATTCTTAAAGGTTTCACTCAGTTACTCTGATCTGATGAGCTAGCGACTAAATGGATGCCTACCTTTGCCTCTTCGCATCAGTATCTTGTCCCAGGCTGAAAGAAAAGTTGCCGA
>Ga0325405_1008184_pt1 | contig 10428 bp, 12 predicted proteins | sample PopdelMetagenome_21_FD_205663 | JGI IMG/M metagenome (GOLD analysis project Ga0325405, IMG submission 205663) | Populus deltoides microbial communities from Bellville, Georgia, United States - Xylem-Control-R2 | ecosystem: Host-associated > Plants > Phyllosphere > Stem > Wood/Secondary xylem...
TCGTTCTATATATAATATTGCAGGATTTTTTAAGAGTTCTCTCATCACCAGCATCAAGAACAATAATAATATTAATAATAATAATAACCAGCCCCATAAATTCTTACATCTTAACTTTAAAAGAGAATAAAAAAAGATTCTCATATCTTATCATATCATCCAATAGGTTTTTTTTGTCATTTTCTATGTATGATGAAAACGCTTTTTGACAATAAAAATATTAAAATTTTAAAAAATTATCAAATATAAATTCATGCTAGGATTCTCAAATAACAAACTATATGAATTACACACACTACCATAAATTATCAAATACAAATAGAATTATCAACAAAAAAAATATCATCAATAAATAACGATGATGTTTACTGATAGAACATGATGTTATGAAAGATTTTTCATTGGTGAATATAAAGTGAATTACATGTGGAATTCTAGGGATTAAAAAAAATTATGCAGATATTCCCTCCTTAATCACATCAGCAAATTTAACTTGTCAATATTGCTGATAAAATTACTATCAAGAAATTCATTAGTAATATTTAAGTTATAATTTGACACATGACTCCACTCTCCCTCCCCCATTCCTTCTTCTTTCTTTTTTTTGTCTTTATGCATGAAACAACACCCTTTTATCTTGTTATAAATTAAGCACTTATTATTATAAAATCACCACTCCAATACTTAGTCTGTCATTATCTCTATTATGGTGCACTTTTTCTCGAAGATTCTCTACATCAAATAAGAAAATATATCTTTTTTTTTTGCAATCTATTTTAAAAATAACAATATATATAAATACCAATGAGTACGGGTTATAGTTGAGGTAGGTACGAACCCAACCCATTGCAATTTCTATATACAGTGTCACCGTGTTGGGATTTGCTGGTTTGGATTTTCATGGCATGGGCTTTGGTCGGTCATGTGTAGACAGTTTGATAGGCTTTCTTCACTTGATCCAATGGGTTATTTTCTACCCATTCATATGAAATTGGGCTGAAATTTCCAGTGTGGACTCGAAAGAGTCCATGGACCAAACCAAGGCCCACATCAACTCAAATTATAGTTTTAGGTGCCTTAAAAACAATTAATTTTACATTTATATTTGCCTCTACTAGCACACAAAAAAGCGCCAACTTTTTTATTTTTTAATATAAATTTTTCAAGATGCGCAACATTAATTTCACTGCCACAACATTAATTTATTTAAAAGAACTCACTTATAAATTTATATTTAGAGATATTTGTTTTGTGGAAAATACTCTTTAAAAATATTTTTCTTTGTTTTTAGTGTGGAATAAACAAGTTAACAAAAAAAAATATTTCTTAATCAATTTCTAAATAGTGCCCATTTAGAAAAATAATATTTTAACATACAAAAAAAAATTTCCTTCACATCGTAAACTTATGATATTCACCCACATCACCATAGCCACATCACCATCTACCGCCACCTACTCCCATCACAAATGTCATTTTATTATTGGATAAACTCTTTCAATCGTTATCCCATCATAACTCTTCACCACCACTTTTAATTATCAAAGCCATCATCACAATTATGAACACAAATAATATTATATATTTTATTTTTTTTCCTTCTAATTTTAAATTTATTCTTTATATATCACTACTAGTTTAAGTATTATAAATTTTAAATGTATTAAAATTTATTTAATTATTAATTTTAAAATTTTAAAAAATCAGTAGAGATGTATTATAATTTTTATTCTCTTACTATTATTAAAAAATCATGAATAAGAAATAATTTATTTTATAGAAAAATATATTTTTCAAATATTTATAAGATGAAAAATAATTCATTTACTAGAAAAAAGAATTTCTTAATTTCTTGCAAAACAAACATCCATTTAGCCTTAACGGATTAGTTTGATAATCAAAGATATTCTAAGTTCATACAAGCTAATAATTATTAGATTATTCTAAAAATATCATGCAAACGTTGAGATAATCTGAAAAGAATATTCTAATAAGAATTGAGACATAAACTGATTCTAAAATATCTGTTATTGAAGAAGGAAAAGGAAGAAGCAATTGACCTTGTGAGAAGAAGTAATGGACGACGCGTGTATCCTAACACGGACGAGGGAGGTTCAATCTGTGAGAGAGAACTTTTCGATAAATGGAGGATGCTTCTTGGCTAAGAAAATCTGCACACAGTTTTATCTACTAGTCTTTTTCTAACTACAAGTCCACAGATGAAATCCTTACACCTCCTCCTTCTTGTCTACTCTTATATAAGAAGTTAATTCGGTTCTTCATTTTATGAACACTGCTTGCTTTTGTAACATTACCACAAATTAAATTAAAAACCAGAGTGTTTGCAACTTAAGGTTTAAGAGAAAATGACATTCCGTAGACACCCTCCTCCTCCACCACCAGATCCTTTTGCACCTCCTCCACCACCAGATCCTTTTGCACCGCCACCTCCTCCTCCACACCGACCCTTTGACAGCCCACCACGCCAGCGTTTTGCACCACCTCCCCCACCTCGGCCCTTTGACCCTCCACCACCAGATCCTTTTGCACCACCACCGCCTCCGCCAAGACCCTTTGGTCATCAACCACCCCATCATCACCACCATCCACCTCCACCTCCTGGACCTCCTGGACCCCCTGGTCCTCCCCCACCACCATTCTTTGATCCCTACAGGCCACCACCTCCTCCTTACTAGCAAGTACTAAAATTCTATACACTTCAGCCTGCATACGTATATTATATAACCTAGTAACCTTCCGTCCTCTTATCTTGCCTATGTGCAAGATAGATGTGTAAAGTATTGGATTTGGATGTGCAAGAGGTTGTCTGCCACACAAGGGAAAAGAACAGGAAGCCATCCATCTGCTATTCATGGATCAAGAAAGAGAGGTGTGTGTACACACACACACACACACACACACATATAGAATGGTTTTTCAAGGGTGTACTTGTTAGTAATATTATCTTCTTTTATCACAATGTACTTTTATGATTGATGTGCTTCTATGATCAATAAATCATTTGTATTTTGCTCTGTAGACTTTGAAATATATTACAATTTGTTCAATTCTCATGTTCTTAGTCACTAAAATTTATGCTTATAACCATGTGTTAAACAAAAAGGTAATAGAAAAATAAATATAACCCAAAACCTTATTTTCTTCTACAAATTCGACAATATGTACTTCAATAGAGTAAATCAAAGCTCAACTGAGGATACCCTCACCGCCTTGAGATGTGAATGAGTGAAAATGGAATGCTTCAAAGGCGTTCTTTTACCAATGTTACTAAGCTCAATTCAGGAAAAAAAAATTATGAAAACAATTTTGTTACATCCGCAACGATTCCGACATTGTGACACTGGAATTCCCGGCTCTGTTAAAAGCAGAGTACAAACCTTTAAGCTACAAACCCTTCTCGCTCCCGGGAAAATAAATATCGACAGCAGAAAGTTTCTAGCAACACATGTAGTTACTTACCAGGTCAAACTTGTTGCCAAGTAGTCGAATTCGATATGCTATGTAAGCCCTTCTATATGTGGCAAGAACGTTATTTTGTGCTTCAATAGAGTTGAATTATCTCCAGTTCTAGTATGGAAAGACATGTAGATAATGAATCGGAAAAAAAAGATGATTACAAGAATAGCACTGATCTCTCAAACTCATCATCAAGCACATTGGTTCTGTCAGGTTTTTTATTTTGATCAAGGCAATTCGTCATTAGTCGAACATGTCCCCTCAAAGATCCTCTTCCTTGCCTCTGATGCCTGCAATGTCCATGTGCAGAAACAAATTTAGTCATAATGCTTGAACAACTCTATTATTTAGTCGCGGTGGGAGCGACCAACTTCCATTTGTTTGCAGCAAAGATAACGCAAGCTTCAGAAGACAGCATTATTATACGAAAACAGATTTCCAGGATGAGGCAATCGAAGCTGAAATAGGAAGATATGAAGAAGAGGTATTGATGCAAGAACCTGCTTTTTCCAATTGATCAATGCAGTTATGACAACATATGATGTTGCCTGCACAGTAGTCCCAGTTAATATTCCAATCCAAAGGCCTTTCGCTCTGAGATGCGCAACAAAACACAGTAGAACACCTATTGGAGCTGCAACTAAATCATATGCCCCCAGGTTGACAAAGGCACCTATGTGTTGCCACCCGCATCCTCTAACAATCCCTGCCTCCAACAAGGTACTAGCATTAAGGCTAACCAAAATAGAAGGTAAGGGTATTTTCCTTTTCCTTTCATCTTGAAAACATAACATGTGAACACATATCATTGCGTGGATTGAAACAATGACATGATCTAGTCCAAATTTACTTATATGATGCTCTCCATATGTAGTAATGGTTAAATTTGAAATGGTGGAAACTGACCAGAAAGTACTATTTGAAAGCTATCCATGATAATTGAGAGACAAATCAGGGGAGCCACTTCAGCAACATAGTCCACAACTCCCTCGTCATTGCTAAAAGCATATCCAAAAATGTGGCGGCAGAAGAAGAGAGCTGTGCTCACTATAACTGCCTCGGTAGTTGAAAGGATCAGTGATACGTAGACAACCCCTCGAGCTGTCTCTGGATTTCCTGCTCCTAATTCATTCGAAACCCGAGTGCTGCAGAAAAGATGATGAATTATAGGAATGCCAGTGGATAATACACAGATTTTTTCTTATCCGTGCACATGCCTATGTGCTTAAGAAGATAAGGTATAAATCGAACCTTCCAGCTGCAGAAATTCCATATTGTACATAGTAGTGCAAGGACACGGTTGTCAGGCTGATCATAAAGATTGAAAATCATCAGAAGAATTCCCTGTTGAACATCCTAATTTACCGATATAAAGTTTTGGTCAAGAAGAATACCAAACAGAAAGAACAGATGTTTCCAGCTTGGAATCAGGAAGAAGCCCGGCCAGCAACAAAAGTAGCTCAAACGTCCACCACTCAAGGCTGAGCAAGGGAAAGAACATATATAGCTTGATGAATTAATTAAGAATTCAAAGAAGACAACAGAAACACCAAGTTCTTGTTAATGAGAAATTACCAAACCATTGCAGCAGAAGGGAAGGCAATGTGCAGAAACTCCTTTATGCTTGAGAAAATATCATCCAAGTAAAGACCCCGGGTTTTCTCACAAGACGAAGAGAACGCCATGTAAAGTGCAAGGAAGAAAACATTTAACCAATAAGACAAACCAATGGCTAATGCTGCTCCGATGTACCCTAATTCCCATTTATAAACTAGAGCCCAACAAAGAGGGATATGGATACATACAGTTGCACAGTTGCTTAAAAGCATTGGGAGAACCATGCTTTGACACTGGAAGTAGCGAAGCAAAGGAATAAGAATCGCATTGGCAAATAACGCAGGAACTAGACAAATCGCATATTTGCCGGCTACAATTGAGATATCAGAGTCTATTCCTATTGCTATCAGTATCCTGTCCATGAATATCCAAAGAGCAGATACGGGAAGACAAATTGGAATGAGTGATATCATTGCGCCATAAGTGTAGCTTCCGAACTTTTTATATTGCCCTGCTCCATAAGCTTGACCACAGAGAGTTTCCAGACCCCCAGCTAATCCAATCTGCTTTTACCGTCAATTAATTGTAAAATAGGAAAGTTTGAATAATAATTCAGAAACTTAAGAATAGTGGCCATAATGCAGGGGGGTTAGTTCTTTATGGAATGATTAAGGATGATTTAGTGCACATAATGAAAGAGAGACGAGAAGGCTTTACCACGAGGCTGAAGCCAGTGACATTGGTGAAAGAAGTGGCAATCGAGACCCCAGAGAGAGACAGTGCACTAAGGTGCCCTGCCATCATCATTGATACAACCTGCAATAGGTACAGTGTCATCGCCACCAACATCAGCGGAGCTGCCAAGGAGATCATCTTCTTTAGCTCTTCCACGAAGGCACCCCATGTGAGTAAAGCCGCCCTCTCCTCAGTCTTGTGCAGCAGCGCCTGGTCCATCCTCTTCCCTTTATGTTTCCCCAAACGACCCTGTACGAGTACTAATTGAAATGTCTCTCTACATGGCTTCTACTCCTTATTTAATTATTTCTTCTTTGTTTTTTCTTTCTGACGGATCTCTTCGTCATTTAGCATTGCTTCGGCGTGGAAAGAAGATTGGCTGCGGTTCAACCTCGTCCATAACTTGGTTAATAAACAAATAATGTGGAGTTTTCATAAAATTATGGTCACCACCCTAGAAACATGGATAACATTTTTTTTTACACCAAGACTTGACCAGGTCCTAAATACCTAATCCAAGCCGATGATCTACTGGATTTAGAATATCTCTGGCAAAATGTTGGTTTTCGTCTTAATAAAACCATGTTCTTATTGACAATAAATCAAAATAGCAGTTTTTTACATGATCAACCCTAAATGTCTCATTGAAGTTGCTGAACTACTTGGTTTGAAAATTTCTTTAAATAATGTTGGATTAATTTGAAAACAAATTTGAGTTTTTAAACACAGAATTAATCTGATGTGATTTCATCGATTTGATTATAATTCGGACAATTGATACGAATATAATTTAATTAAAAAATTAAAATGATATATATATTTTTTTAAATATTAAAATAGTAATATATTAAATCAATTTAAATTAACCTTTTACATCCATTAACTAAATCATGGGACTTTTATAAATCTGTGTCATCTCACCTAAATTTAACTCAAATTTAATCAGGCGAACTTCTAAAAAATGTAAAAAGCAAAGGCCTTGGGCCTTGGTAAAACTCTCTATTGGATTGGAGTCACATTAAGAACTTGAAATGAAGAGGATTTAGTTTCCAATGGCAACGTTTTTTTCTCTAATTTCGATTAAAATTGTTTGAAAAGTTATTGGGTTACCATGCTTTCAAAACATTATAAAACTGAAATTTCTCAGAATTAAAAAATAAAAAATAAAAAGATGCGCAGTGAGCATATTATAAATTTTGATTTTACATAAATATATTACAGAATTTCTAAATGTATATGTAAATGTCCTAATTTGGCACTTGATTTTCTCATTCGTCAGAATCTCCACAGAAAACCTCGTCTCCCTGACTGAGTTTCATTTTGTTTTTTTGGTTAAAATTTGATTTTTTTTGAAAAATTAATTTGTAGTATTTTTAAATTGTTTTGATGTGATAATGTTAAAAATAAATTTTAAAAAATAAAATAAAATTATTTTGATATATTTTAAAATAAAAAATACTTTAAAAAATAACCACTACCATACTCTCAAACACCTTCCTAATTTTCTCTTTTCATTTTAATTTCCTTCCTGCGGCTATAATGGAACCTCGTTCTTCAATTTGTTTTATGATCTATGAGCACTAGATAACAAAACTAATTGAGCATGAAAAGGGAAGACAGGATATATTCCTCTTTGGCAAATTGAAAAGGCAGACAGGTTTTTTCATATTTTATTTTCTGTTGATTGTCTTCGAAATTCAAGCCAGTCCATTATCAGCTAAAAGTGGCCTCCCAAGAATCCTCTCCTTCGCCTCGGTTGCCTGCGGTGTTCATATGCACGCAGAAGTAAAAATTAGTGACAATGCTTAAAGATCTTCATTTGGTACAATAGCCAGTTTCGATTAATTAAAGAGAAATCCAGAACCAGAGTTATTATTTTTTTTTTATCGAAATCAACAAATACAGGACAACGTAATGCAAACAGAAATTAGAGAATGGAAAAAATCTTATAAGAGGGGAAAGGGCATCATAAGAACCTGTTTTTGCCAATTTGTCAAAGCAGTTATGGAAGCAAAACACAAGGCTTGAACAGTCTTTCCTATTAACAGTCCCATCCAAAGTCCTCTGCTTCCGAGATGCAGCACAAAACAAAGAACAACAGCTAGTGGAGTTGCGACGAGATAATATGCTCCAAGGTTGACAAATGCTCCTATGTGCTGCCACCCACATCCCCTGGCAATCGCTGTTTCCAAAATGTGTGCAAAATTGACAAGTATCAACCACAACTATCAGAAACTAAATGTCAGTGGCTCTACTGCTTTCCTTTTTCTTTGTTTTCTTCTATGTTATACGGCGTTAGCACTGAAAAGTGTTGTTCAGTCCAAATTACTTGCATGGACTTCTGTAAGTGAGGAAATAGTTCACTTTGAAATGATGGGAAACTGACCAGAAAGTACGGCCTGTAAGCCTTCCATGATAATTGAGAGACACATCAGCGGAGCAAGTTCAGCTACACAATCCACAACTCTCTTTTCGCTGCTGAAAGCATATCCAAAAATGTGACGGCAGAAGAAGAGAATCAGGCTCACTGTAACGACCTCCACGAGAGACATGATCAATACTACCTGGACAGCAACTTGGGCTGCCTGAGGATTTCCAGCTCCTAACTCGTTTGAAACCCGAGTGCTGCCAGTGAGATGTATTGTTGTAATGCATGTAGATTATTTACTTAAATTTACAAGCCTTAATTAGGAGACAAGTTGAAAATCAAACCTTCCAGCGGCACCAATTCCATATTGTACATAGAAGTGCAATGTTGTGGTTGCGAGGCTGATAACGTAAGATAAAATTTTAATCAGACACCTTTTAAGAAAAAAATACTGATAAAATATCAGCAAGAGAACTTACCAAATAGAAAGAACTGAAGTTTGAAGCTTTGGATCCGGGAGAAGCCCAGCAAGTAATATAACTAGCTCATAGGTCCACCATTCAAGACTATGATCGTTGACATGAAATTAACACGTACAAAACTAAATAAGAATTCGGAGCAGAAAAGCCAAGAGCTGATCAGAAATAGAATGTAGAATTTACCAGATCATTACAGCAGAAGGGAAAGCGAAGCGAAAGAACTTGTTAATGCTCGAGAAAATATCATCCCAGTAGAGTCTCCTAGTTTTCTCACAGGATGAAGAGAACACCATGTAAAGTACAAGCAAGATAACATTTAACCAATAAGACACTCCAATGGCCAATGCTCCTCCAATGTTTCCTAGTTCCCATTTATATACTAGAGCCCAACAGACAGGGATATGGAAACATAGAGCTGCAGAGGTGCTTACAAGTATTGGGTAAATCAAGCTCTGACTCTGGAAGTAGCGAAGTAGTGGTTGAAGAATAGCGAAGGCAAATAATGCAGGAATGAGCCAGATCGCATACTTGCAGGCTACAGTTGAGATTTCAGAGTCTATGCCTACTGCTATTAATAACCTGTCCATGAATGTCCAAAGAACAGACACAGGGATACTTATTACAATGAGAGATACGATTGCACAGTAAGTATAGCTTCCGAACTTCTTGTATTGCTCTGCTCCATAAGTTTGGCCACAAAGAGTTTCTAATCCTCCGGAGAATCCAGCCTGCTTGGTATTTGAAGGAAAATATTACCAAACAGAACTCGTTGAAATGAAACAAGACATCTTTAGTAAAAGGATTTTTTAGCCTTTTTCGCACCTTGTAAATGATATTTTTATCCATGAGTCTATTTCTGGCCTAGATCATTTTCGATGCAAAACTTCGATATTTATCAACTGATAGAGAGCTCGTAGTTCAAGGTTCTCTATGTTTCTGGCCTAGATCAACGTTAACTATATTTCTCTCCCATCAAGAAATGTGAGGTCTCTGGGTTTTACATAATAAAAAACAACTGGTTCTCTACATACATATCGAAAAGAGAGGCAGGATTCTCTATATATAATATAAATCAGATAAAGAAAAGTTGCAGAATATATAATGAGTAGAAGTAGAGGAGGGATGGCTTGAATTTACCAGGAGACTGAAGCCAGTGACATTGGTGAAAGAGGTAGCCATTGAAACCCCGGACAGCGACAATTCACTCAGGTGCCCTGCCATTATCATTGATACAACCTGGAGTAGGTATAGTGTCACAGACACCACCATCATTGGAGCTGCAAGACAGCTCACCCTTCTTAGCTCTTCCACTAAAGCATCCCATGTTAGTGCCCATCTCTTCTCCTCGGTGGTACTCTTGGGAAGCAACGTCTGATCCATACTTTTTCTCTCTATGCTTCCCTGTGCTGAAACTTGAAAGGAGAACTAATTGAAATGATGGATTCTGTATGAATAACAGACAAGAAAACATAGGAAAACAGAGATGGGGGAGACGCGAGAACTCAAGATTCTATCTATTTTTTTTTTAACAAAGCTGAAATAGAATCCAGATTTTCTAATTAGGTTGAATTCTTTTAATTTTTAATTGAATTCTTTTTATTTAAAACAAATATAAAATAGTACTATTCATTTTCGGTCGATAAATTATAGTTCAATTGAAATTAGTGTCCATTCTCAAGAAAGGTTTCGATTTCGAACCTTCTTTTTATAGCAAATTTTGTTAATTACACAGTAATAAAAGAATTTAACAATTAATGATGCTGCCAAATTTTACACAAGCAAATAGAATCTTTTATATATAAAAAAAAGATA
>Ga0325405_1008188_pt1 | contig 10425 bp, 8 predicted proteins | sample PopdelMetagenome_21_FD_205663 | JGI IMG/M metagenome (GOLD analysis project Ga0325405, IMG submission 205663) | Populus deltoides microbial communities from Bellville, Georgia, United States - Xylem-Control-R2 | ecosystem: Host-associated > Plants > Phyllosphere > Stem > Wood/Secondary xylem...
ACCAACAATGAAGGAAATGATAGAAAAGTGGAAGAAAACACAAAACGCGCCTCAAATTTTTCTTAGCTGGTTCTATGCCACCGTAAGTATCTAAGATGAATTTCTTATTCATGCTTTTCAATGAAAACTAGATTATTGTACATTGAGAATGTTATAAGTTAATTTTTGCATCAAGATTATTTGATCAACTTCTGTTCTTCTTTTTATGTAAGGTTGGTGATAAGCTTGGAGTTGTTCCTGGTTCTGAGTTCCAGGTAGCATTTGAAGAAGCAAGAAAATGTGAGGCCAAGGTGGTACTTGGTGATCGCCCTGCACAGGTGAGATCCTTTTGCTGTCTTGCCAGTTGGAAATACTTAACCTCTGCTATGTTTCTTCTGACACTGATATGCTGGATTCCCTATTAATTAGCTTAACTCATGTTGTCCTTCCCACTTCTTGCTTGGGAGCGTGTGGATTACTTTGCTATTACTGCAATAGAAGTTCATGGTTGTGTTTATGAATTTAGCAGTATTCATTTGATTGTCATTCACTTATAGTTTTCTCATAAGAGAAATTTAGTGGTATAGCTTCCTTTAGGCTGATTTTGAGACTCTGAAAAAATTGTAGCCATGTCTTTGAATGCCAATCATGAGTTTTAGTTTCATGGTTTGCCTAATTGGTCACTTGGTTGCTTTGTACAACCACACTAGTTTCTGACGGGGGACAATAAAATTTGAAGAAAAGAAAAGGAGGAGAGGAAGAAATAAGAGGAAGAAGGAGCTGGGAAGAAGAAGAGAAGGGAAGGGAAAGGCAGGAGGAGGAGAAATCCACAGATTTTTCTTAATTCATCATTAACTGTCCATAATTTGAAAAAACACATAAATAGTAAAACACTAATTAACCCAACACCAATAAGTGGGCTTATAACCCTCTAACAAAATGACCATCAATATAATATAAATTTAGCCCAATAATAATCCCAAATAAAATCTAATAATTTTGGGGTTAGGCTATCCTCTATCATCTTCGACCTTACACGTGTGAACCGTGTCTCGAGTCTAGTGTCCCCACTAATTTCTTTATCCATTTGGTTTGCATTCTTTAGTCCAAAATGACCATCAATATAATATTATGCCAATATCCCTACAGCCTAGCGTTTATTTTGCTAGCAATAATGTTTCAAGTCTATTATCATATACAAATGGATGGTCTAACCACCATGAAGGCTTGCTGAGAGATTCGGTGCGTGGGATGCATGTTATGTCCTTTTGTGCTAGGTACTGGCTTCTCTCATAGTCTGGCTAGCATTCCATTGTGCTAATCTACGGGCAACACTTCCACATCCAGACATATATTGCCATCCATCTAAAGTATCTGTTACTCTGTATTCTGGACTGAGACATTTCGAGTGGATAAATTTATTGGATTTGTCAAATCTCTATTGCTGGACTGTTTCTTCAACTTTGATTCTTGAATGAATTACTGTGTAAAAGCAATAAACTCGCATTTTCATTTTTATCAAGTCTTGTCCATTTTAGCGATTTTTGTGAGCTTCTTTAATTAATTTTCTCCACTTCTCTTTTGATGCCACTCTTTTTCATTTTTCTTACTGCTGTCACGAACTAATCTGACTTTGATGGTGTCAACTGAAACAGATTACTTTCAGGAGGACACAAGGTAAGTTGCCTTTTTGGCATAAAGTAAAATTCTTGTGTGCTGTATTTGTTCAAACATTATTTTCATCGAGCTCTAAGAGTATCAACACAATGGTAAAATCTCTAAACTCTCTTTGCCTTCACTTTTTTCGGCCAATTCTTTTTTTATCCTTTATCTGCAGAAATTATTGAAGATTTCTAAACGTGGTTGACAGTCAATTTGTTCCCTTATTTTCAGATAAAAGACTTGGATGATGTTCAGAAGGTTACTATTTCAACTAAAAAACTAAGCAAGCAGTACCCCACTGTAATGGAAACCCTTGTGGACGAACGAGATCAGTTAATATTTTTTTCCTGCCATTTATTTTTGTAATCTGGTACTTTTCTGTTGTTGCCTTCCATAAAAAGGATGAAGCAGCGTCCATTAAGAAATCGTTTTTTTTTTTTTTTTGTTTCTCTCTGCTTGATGTTGATTGCATGAGTTTACAAAAGGAATAGAGTTGCTGGAAATATTTTGCAACTTCCATTGCCCGAGTCTCTTTGGAGGAGCGTGTTTATAGTTGATGTCAAAGCTACATACTCTTGGTACAAGAGTTTTTATAAAAACTCACCTTGAACTCATACTCATTGCATATCTATTTATGTACAGGAGAGTAGTTAATCTGTAATCTCTAATCTGTGATTAACTTGTTTAAAGCTCAGGGGTACGAGCTCTCTACAAAGTTCTTTTTGAATGAATTTATTCATATCTATTTGGCTAACTTGCAGGTACATGTCATCGATCCTACTAAGAATCGCTAAAGAACATACTTCGGTCGTAGCAGTCATCGGAAAAGGGCATTTGCAAGGAATTAAGAAGTATTGGGAGCAGCCTATTGAGGTTGGTTAAGAATATTTTTCTAGTGATGTACTTGTTTGCTGTTAGTCCATCAATGATAGAAATCTGACACATTATACCCTTATATTTAATGGAATCATAAGAACAACCAGATTAGCATCCACCTTGTTTACCATCAGTTCTTCCTTCCCTCTGTTGCAGTTGAAGGATCTTCTTGAACTTCCTCCTCAGAAACCACCCTTTTCAGCTCTGAAGGTTCTTGCAGTTGCTGGTATGGCCATTGGTTCAGCATTTATCTTTCAAGCAAGAAATAGCTAACCAGAGTTTCGATTTGTATCAAATGAATTCAGGAACAGGATGCACAGTTTTCTGAGGAGATTGTTCTGTCCATGCTTTTATATAATTCTGAATTCTCCAATTAACTCGTGATTTTTTGACAAACTAATGAATACAAAGTTGGAATATATTTTTTCCGTCAGAAAATGCATTTAGAGAATTTTTATGTTAAATTACTTTTTTTATGTTTTTAGATTATTTCATATGATAATGTTAAAAATAAATTTGAAAAAAATAAGAAGTATTATTTTAATACATTTAAAAAAAATCATTTTTAAAAGTAATTGTTATTACAATTTTAAACACTACTTACACTTAAAATGCAAGTTAACTCAATAATTAAAAGATATTTTATGTTCTTTAATTATTTAAATTTTAAAATAAAAAAATTATTTCTTCAAATATTCACCAAGGTAATATAAAAGTTTATATAACTTGTAATTTGTCCCAGTTAAGTTTTATTTTGAATGTTTTTTTTATCAAATTGTTTTTTTCTTAAATGAAATAAAGTTTTATTTTAGTTTAAAAAATGAATTAAATTGTCAATACAAATTATTTGTTTGAAAAGAAAATAAAAAAATAGATGAAAACATGAAAAAAGAAAAAAAAATAGCAAATAAAGTTAAAGCAGGAACTAACACTGCACTCTCTTGTTTACCATCCAAACAAGTCAGCCACGTAAAACTGGACCCACCAAAGCCCTATAAAGACAGGTATCACCACGTCATGTTAACCAAAACCACCGAGTCAGCGTCCATATAAAGCCTCCACCACCATAAAAACCCGATTAATGAATCACTTGACTCGCTCACAACTCTCCCTCCTTCACTCACCCGATTCACACCGATTTTTCACTACCATCACCAAGAAACTCCCTCTCCGCCACCCCCAAACCACCTACAATTTCTCTCACTCAATCTACTCACGCCGAAAGTTCCCCCAAATTATAACCTTTGCTACCAAAAAACCCAGCAATCCTATAATTGCCGACCCGAACCGGAATCCTATGGATCCGAACCCTTCTAAAGAGGATTTTGTTCACATCGAAAGCCCTAGCAATAACGATAATCATTTAAGCGAAAGCATAGTTGATGTTGCTATTGAACTTAGCGAGGATGATAACAAAAACGACGTCGTGATGGGGAGGAAGGAGCTGCCAGAGGAACTTTCTAGAAGCGTTATGGTTCTCACGTGCGAGTCGAAAGCTGAAGGTGGCACTTGTGTCGTGCATTTAGTTGGTACTGCTCATGTTTCTCAGGTGAAAAATTGAAATTCTGTGTTATTTTTTTGTGTGTGTTTGGTTGAGAAAATGAAGGAAATTGTGAGAAATTTGGAAAGATTGGGACCTTTTTTTCTGTGCAGAATGCTTATTTTTGATCAATTTTGGCAGAAATAAAGTAGTGGAAATGTGAATTACTTGGTTTTAATTTATGTTTTTCTGTGTGGTTGCTTAGAAAGTGAAGGAAAATGTGAGAAACTTTTGTGTTTTGCGTTAGCATGGGATACTTGAGATTGAGAAAGAGAAAATCCTTTGCTTAATTAGCGAGCATAAGATGTCTCATTGGTAAATTTTGGCAAAATAATTAAACTTGGATTGTACAGTGTGAATTAATTAGTTTGATTTAGATTTTCTATTGGGCTGCTGACAAAATGAAGTTAAGTGAGTTTAAATGGCTAGTGAATATTAACGCTAGGATTGAATACTGTGTACAATTTCTTTGTGTTGTTTTCTTTTTCCAGTCTCCATATAAGCTTTTTGTGTTTTTGGATGGAGAAAGTGAAGGAAAAAAAGCACGAAACTTATTAAATATTGAAACTTGTCGTGTTAGTATTTGATTCCTTAGATTGAGAAAAAAAAATCTTTTTCTTAATTGAGTATAAAACGAGTGATTAGTTAACATTTGCAAAATTAAGTAGTATTGAAAAGAGCAAAATATTTGGTTTTGATTTGAATTTTCTGTTTGTCTCGGAGCAAATGAAAGAAAAGTGAGGAAGTATTGGTGCTGTAACTTTTTGGAGCTTTTGTGTTAGTATTGGATACCTGAGAAAGAAGAAAAAAATTCTGTGCTCAAGTGAGTATAAACTCTTTAATTTTGTAAGTTTTAGCAAAACTAAACTAGCATTGAAAAATGTATAGTATTTAGTTATGGTTTTAATATTATGCTTGGTTGCTGAGAAAGTGAAGGGAAAATAGAGAAATTGTTGACGTTTGCTTGAGTGTAGAGGAAATTCTTTGCTTAAGTGAGCCTAAAAAGGCTACTTTTGTATTTTCTGCAAAACTAAACTGGCATTGAAGAATGTGTATTTTATTTGGTTTTGATTTCATTTTTCTGTTTTATTGCTGAGAAAGTGAAGGAAAAAGCTGAAATTCCTAATTTTAAAACTTTTTGTTGTTTTGGGATGCTTGACTAAAGGTAAAACTTTTCTCCAGTGAGTATCAAATGGCTAATCTTTTAATTTTTTGCACAAGCAAGAATTGAAAAATATGTAAATTTTTATGTTGATATTTTTGCTGGGTTGCGAATTGTAGGAATCATGCCGGGAAGTACAAGCTGTAGTCAGTTACTTGAAACCACAGGTGCTTTTTCCCTTTTTGTGAAACTTCAATAACATTTTGATTCCAAATATTAATGCAAAGGTCTATTTTTAGAAGGTTAGCTGCCTGCATTTAGATTGTTTTTATGGTGTTTTACTTGTCCCATTTAGTCTCCTCAAAGTGAAGCTAGCATTTGTTGATTACAGGTTGTATTTCTGGAATTGTGTGCGAGTAGAGTGGCTGTGCTTACTCCTCAGAATTTAAAGGTCTGCCTCTGGAAAGTTTCTTGCTTTCTTTCATTAATGTTCTTTATCCTTTAAGTTTTCATATTCTGATGTGTTCTTTTTTGATTGTTCAGGTGCCAACTATGGGGGAAATGATAGAGATGTGGAAGAAAAATCATAACACATTTGGAATTCTTTATAGCTGGTTTCTTGCCAAGGTAAGTGTTTAAGATGAATTTCTTATTTGTGCTTTTCGATCAAGACTGCAACGTTAAACTTTAATAATGATACAAGTTAACTCTTGCATCAAGATTATTTGGTCAACTTTTATTTTATTTTCTATGTAAGGTTTCTGATAAGCTTGAAGTTTTTCCTGGTTCTGAGTTCCGGGTAGCATTTGAAGAAGCGAGAAAGTATGAGGGTAAGGTAGTACTTGGTGATCGTCCTGTACAGGTAATATCCTTTTGCTGTATTGCCAGTTGGAAGTGCTTGTTGCTTTTGACATTGATGTGCTGGATTATCTATTAATCTGGCTTAACTATGTTGTCCCGCCCACTTCTTGCTTGGGAGTTGGGTGGAATACTTTCCTGTTACTGCAAGAGAAATTCCTGGTTGTGTTTATGAATTTAGTAGATTTATTTGATTGCCATTCACATGTAGTTTTCTCGTAAGAGAAATTTAGTGGTATAGCCTCCTTTAGGCTGATTTTGAGGATGTGAGAAAATATTTACAGTAATCTCCTTGAAGGCCAATTAGGAGGTTTAATTTTGGTCTGCCCATCACATACTTGGTCATTACAGTTGCCCCTAGTTTCTCTATCCATATTTGCATTTTCGAGTCCAAAATCTACATCTAATGCCAGTATCCCTATACCCAAGCATTTATTTTTATTGCAATCAGTTTTCAAGTATAAAATAATATGCAAAAAAAAGAGAGGATGGTTTAACCACCATGAAGGTTGACTGTGAGATTTGATACATGGGATGCATGGGTGCATATTTTTGTGCTGGGTACTGGCTACTTTCCTAGTCTGGTTAGCATTTCTTATTGCTAATCTAGGGCCCAACAATTCCTCATCCAGCCATATATTGCCGTCCATCTAAAGTGCCTATCATTACCCTGGCTTTTGGACTGATACATCTCGTGTTTAGTGGATTTGTCAAATGTTTATTGCTGGAAGCATTATTCATGAATGCAGACGGTGTAAAACAATAAACTCGCATTTTAATTTCTATCAAGTCTTGTCCACCTAGCATTTTATGAGCTTATTTACTTAATTTTCTTCACTTCTCTTTTGATTTTATTCTTTTCTTTCTTCTTACTGCTGTTACAAACTACTCTGACTCTGATGGCATCAATTGAAACAGATTACTCTGCAGAGGACATGGGGTAAAATGCCACTTTGGCATAAAGTGAAATTGCTGTACTCGTTACTTTTTCAAGCGTTATTTTTACCAAGTTCTGAGGATCTTGACAAAATGGTAAATTCTCTAAGCTCCCTTTTCTTTACTTATTTTCCTCCAAAAAACTTTAATTTTTTTCCTTAGCTACAGAAATTATTCAATATTGTTGAACTGTTGTTGACAGTCAATTTGTTTGCTTATTTCCAGCTAAAAGAAATGGATGATGTTGACATGCTGACTCTTGTCATTCAAGAAATGAGCAAGCAGTTCCCCACTCTAATGGATACCCTTGTGCATGAGCGAGATCAGTTAGTAGTCTTTTGCCTCTGGTTATTTTTGTATTTTGATACTTTTTTAGTTGTGAAAAGATGACAATCCCTTCCTCTGTTGTTGGCTTTTATAAAAAGGAAGAAGCAGAGTCTATTGGTAAACAGTTTTCTGTTTCTATATGAGTTTACAAAGGGAATGGAATTGCTAGAAATATTTTGCAACTTCTATTGCCTATTTCACTTTGGAGGAGCGTGTTTATAGTTTGATGTCTGACCTACATGCTCTTGTTCTGTGAAAACTTTTTTGGAAAAATCCACCCGGAACTCATGTTCCTTTCATCTTTTTATGTACAGGAAGTTAATCAGGAACTGCTTCTCTGTGAACAACTGTGATAGTTTAGGGGTACGAGCTCCTTATGAAGAACTTTTCTGTTTTTTAATGAAATTTTAATATCCATTTCAACTTTCAGGTACATGTCGTCAACGCTGCTAAGAATTGCTAAAGAACACACTTCAGTCGTTGCAGTAGTTGGAAAGGGGCATTTGCAAGGGATTAAGAAACATTGGGGGCATCCTTTTGAGGTTGGTTGAGAATATTTTTTGAGTTGTGTGCTATTTGATTACAGAATTCCAAACTTGTTAGCTAGTCCATTAATAATTCAATTAGTGACAAAAGTCGGTGACACATAATACAGTTAATTTTATTAATGAAACCTTAAAATTTACCAGATTAGCATTGTCCTTGTGTGCCAATCACTTAGATTTTCTAACTGTTTAAGACTCACCAGTTCTACCTTCCCATTGTTGCAGTTGAAGGATCTTATGGAAATTCCTTCACAGAAACCAGCTGTTTCAGCTCGGAAGGTTCTTGCATCTCTAGGTGTTGCAGTTGCTGGTGTGGCTATTGTTTCAGGCTTTTACCTTTCACGCAAGAAATAGTTATAACCAGTTTCGATTTGCATCAGTGGGTCATTTACGATGAGGATGCACAGTTTCATACTCACAATTCACAATATTCTTTCGAAGTTTGTTTGACTTGTCACAACAAATAAGGACATAACGAATGAATAGTCCTGCTAGGGTTCATGTATACGTACTTGTAACTAATTGACAGTTGATTTTATACAGTTCTTTTATGGGAGTTCATCCTACAAAAGAAATTATATTATAAACAAGCAGCACAGGTGGCCAGTCAACTCAATAGCCAAACAATCCTACAGGCAAACAACAACTGCTCAGAGGGCAAACAATCCTACACGTGAGAGCATGTTGTGCAAGCAGCTTCAGATCCGATGAGAAGGTGTCAAACAAAATGCACAGAACAAATCTTCCATGGAACCCAGATTGTTGTCAATTTTACTTCTCTTTAAGCATGGAAATGGTGGTTTGCAAGCTTGTAACACCTGATCAAAAAGGTTCTTCAAATGAATCGCAAGAGGTTGCTTTGTCATCATGTAAATGAACTCCAGTCGTCAGTTTAAACTTGATGATCACTCTGCTCTCATCGTCTGTCTCCGAGGCGACAATGCATTTTAGTGGCATGGAAACATACGATCTCAAGCAAGTCATCTTTATCTTCTGAAGACAATGGGATGCCAATGTTGTCTAACTAATATCAGTTCAGTGCTCCGAATTTCTTTGAAGAAAAACAATAGAGTGTCCACGCATGGGACTTGGAATTTAATCCTAGCCTTGGGTGCCAAGCCAAGTTTTGTTTCTTTGACAATGATGAAATCGATCACCATCTCCTTGGCGGAAAACTCTTTAGAGAACAATCATGATTGCCCATAATTATTTGGGTTTTTTTCTCCCCACAAATCAATAGCTGGTTTTCTTTCAAATTGATTTAAAATTCATCTTGTTAGCAAGTTTCTAGTGATATTAAAATTTAATATCTTTCATAATAATATTAATCTTGTAATGCTATTAAAAATTTCATCATCATTGATAATTTTGTTTTCATTTTGAGTTCATAAATTTGATTAGATTAATGTTAATTTTCTTCAAATTAGACTTTTTAACCCTGGAAAACTTCAAAGGTCAAGTTTAATCAATCCAAAAGTCCAGTCTCCACCATCCTTTTGATTATAGGCAAGAGCTTGCGAGCTGAGAGGGCTTTACATGCCATTACTGTGCAGGAAAATGTATGTGGTGTTTCCAGGATTAGATGACACGGATATCAGTCACTAATCAGGATAAGCCACAAAATATGGTTCTAGCACCCAAGCCATTATGCCAAGAGGAACTGATAAATCCCCCAGAATTGGTAATGGGTGCAAAATTTCATATCATTCAACACAACTAAACGAAAGATTATACAATGGGATTAGAGAGGCTCAGTGGAAGGAGAAGTCGTTTGTAAATGAGAGCTCACGGCAAGTATCAAGTACTTGTCCACTGCTCTTCAACACGTTCAGTGCTTAACCTCATCACAGCAACCACATCCCTTGTGAAACAAAGGCATTAAGCTAGAAAAACAAAATTAAAAAAAAAATTGATCAAAAAATAGGATTTAATCAAAAGGGCTTCAGTGTGTGTAACAATCAGATCATTGACTCGAAAATCTCACTGAAATCCGCTAAGATATTTATGTTATCATCATTTGCCCAAGTGACCAAAAAGACTTTCCTCAAGAACACCTAAACTATTACACAAGAGAGATGGAGAGAGGAATAAACAAACAAGAAAGGTGCTCAGACAGCCAAGGGTTAGTAATCAAGTTCTGGGAGAAGAACCCAGATCAGAAACTCTAGTCCACAAACAATTTGCTTCATCACTGCACTCTTTCTTTTCCGTAAGAAAACATCAGAAACCAAAACATCAAGACTTTTTTGTACTAAAACACGATTAAAACCAGCAGAAAACATGTACAACGAAAAAAGGAGGGGAAAAGGAATAAACCCTCGATGGGATTTGAGATCTGCGCGAGGTGGTCTGGCGGAGAGGGAAAAACGATGAGAAGCTGTGAGAGTTTCGTTGTGTATATATAGGGGATGTTGTTAAGTGTATGGTGGCATGGAAACTAGGGTTTCAAAGAATCTGTGGTGTGTTTATTCGGCCTGCAGGGTTTTAGTGTGTTTGTATTTGGGCTTTGGTGTTTTAAACCTTGGCTCATTAAGTACGGGCCATTTTGGGATTCGTTGGGCTTTTATGTTTATATTATAGTAAGGTACTTCTTGGGCCAT
>Ga0325405_1008192_pt1 | contig 10422 bp, 5 predicted proteins | sample PopdelMetagenome_21_FD_205663 | JGI IMG/M metagenome (GOLD analysis project Ga0325405, IMG submission 205663) | Populus deltoides microbial communities from Bellville, Georgia, United States - Xylem-Control-R2 | ecosystem: Host-associated > Plants > Phyllosphere > Stem > Wood/Secondary xylem...
TTTTTTTAATTTATAGTATATCGCCTTGGTTCATTTGGGCATGCGCCTCGCGACTCAAGCATTTTATAAGCTTGGCGCCTTTCGCCTTTGACAACAATGGTACTAACAATTGGGGGGGGGGGGGGGGAGTAAAATACAAACTACACAGCCTAGATTTTCAGTTTACCCTAGTTTTTTGTCGTATAAGTCACCACAATACCAAACCAAATAATCCATGCTACAGCAACATACCGTTTTCATGGAGTCTAATTTGCCAAGCAATTTGACTTATCCCCAGTGTATTAATAGAAATTTTAAGCCTTATGATATGTTATCTAAAACGCTTTAAAATGAGAATGAAAAATATTAGAATGACACATTAAAGCAGCCACTAAACACCATAAAACAATATTCAGATACAATCCATATATAATAAAATATGCGAAAGTAAGCCAGCAAGAAAACTCTGCTTGCATATTCAAGGTGTCCCCCGAACCAGAATACACTCATTAATGAAATTCACTTCACATAAGTACTGACACCACCGAAAGCAAAAAAATAAAAACCCTATTATACAGTACCAATTATTTACACCCACAAGCTTTAGCTCTACCACTCTACATTTAAAAAAAGTTCACAGCATCAGCAAAACCCCGCGTAACAGACTATTCCGGCCCATTTAAAACACACATAATAACATTAAAAGAGCCCCAAAATGCACAAAAATAATCAACCAAATCCAAAAATTCTGAAAACCCATTACGAGCAAAAACAAAAGAAAATCACTCACCACTTATATCTCAAGAAATGACCGTCAAGAGGGGCAGACTCGGGCACATCATCGGTAATAAAATCCTTATCAGGTCGCCGTAAAACAACATACGGCGTTAACTCACAACCAACAATAGGAATATCCGATGGAAGATGCACACGCAGCACGCTCAGCATGCTTTTATTTTCTTCTTCAAAGTTTTTTTGTTACACTTCACTTTCCTAATCACACTGTAACCCTATCATCGATAATAAAATCAATCGGCGGATATTATCTGGCGGATCCGCCATCTAATTGAACCGATTACCCTCCAGCCTAAATCAATCAATCAATCAAAAACCCTAGATTTTCCAATTAAAAAAATAAACAACAGATCTCAAGAAATTACAAGTGAAATTCGAGTTAGGGTTTAGAGAGCGATGGATCGACTAGGGAGATGATCGAGAAATTTCCAGAGAGAGGGGGAGCGAGAATTTTTTGAAATTTTTTGAGAGAGGGAGAGAAAGGGGAGATTTCGATAATTAGGGTTTTACAGAGAAAAAGGCAGAGTGAATAATAATAATAATAATAATAATATGAAAATACGACGCGCGTGGGTTTGTGTGGTGGTGTTGGAGGTGGTAACGGTGGTGTTCTGCTATATCTAAAATCGGCTACTAAGTGAACCCTTCCAAAACGAGAGGTGTTATTCGTTGGGAGAGAGTATCCTCTTAGTGATAATACTATAATAGTAAGTTTTATATATACTGAGGTTTTATATTTCCACTTCCCGGGAATGTGTACGTGCAGTATTAGTTAGCTTGCTGTTCTGTCATGTCTCATGTCTAAAAATTACATTATTCTTATTATAACCGAACCCACCCCACAAATCCATCTCTTTATAAACTAGTTTACTAACTCAGATTTAAAAAAATAATTCCAGATCGCAATAAAATATTTATCATTGTTATTAAATACAATTCTTAGATTAATTTTAAAATCTTTTTCTCTCACTTTTTCTCTGACTGGAGTTGAAAGTTAACTCATGTAAAATATATTTTAATATAACTTAGCAAGTTCGAATATAACCATGAAAACTAGTAAAAAATATAGCCTAATTTTTTAATAAAAATCCACCATGATATATTTTTATTAATATTAAGATTACGATCTATTGGATGGACTCGAGTTTTATGGTTTAACCCTCCAAACCTAAAACTCAGATTATAAGCTCCAAGATAGCGTTCAGTTATTATCCTGAGACAGAAAAGATGGAGACGGCAGAGATAGAAATATATATAGTTGAAGAGACAGGAATAAGGATATAAAAATAAATTTATCTCTAGATAATTTTGAAGTTAATTTTTATACTTTAAAACAGAAAATATAAAAAGGACATGTCTCCAATCACAATATTTTTTTATTCCTAAAATATAATTATAAAAAAAAAAATCTTAATTCCAAAGTTGTTTTATTAAGACTTGCAAGGATAATAATGATTATTATCATAGTTTTAAAACACAACTCGGGGTTGATCGAAGGCAAAGCCTTGATCATTAGTCAAGGCTCGGGTCACGGGTTAGATTAACCCGAGTCAGTGTCAAAACAAAAACGATTATTATCATAGTTTTAAAACTCGATTTAGGGGTCGACCTGGGATAAGACTTGAGTCACATGTCATGAGGGTCAATATAAAAATAAAAATAGTTTTTTTTATCATAGTTTTAAAACTTGATCCGGTGGTCAACTCAGGGCAAGGCTCGGGTCACTGATTGGAAGAGTCAACTCGGGTTGATATGGGTCAATGTGAGGATAAAAATTGTTATTAACATAGTTTTTAAACACGAGTTAACCGAAGTAAGTGTATGAATAAAAGTGCTTATTATAATAATTTTAAAACTTGACTCGGGAGTCAATCCGAAAAAAGGTTCATGTCACGAGTGGTTAGCTTGGATAACCTAAAAAATTAAAAATTAATTAAAGCATCCTTATTTTGACCAAATTTTATTTTCTAAAAAGTCAATAGGTTTTTAACTCGTGTTTTATCCTAAATTGACCTCAGTTTTATATCGGGTTAGGTTGAGTTAATCATTTCTTTATTCTTTTAAACTCGGACTAGTTCAGACCCTAATTTGACCCGGTTTCAGGTCATCCCACCAGTTTAGTCCTAGTTTTATAACTAAAGTTATTATAATATTATTAATTTGAAAACTCAATATAAACTAAAATAAAAAAAATAATATCTAATTATTTTTTAAATATGTAAGTTTTGACATCAATACATATTAAAGGTAAAGTAGATTTTTTCATATTTTATTGTGTCTTGTCTACCATAACTAAACATGATGTATGGACAATCATTTTGTCTTGTACACCACAAGAACACATAATTTTGTCTTTATCTCTTTTTTTTTTGTCTTGTCTCGTTAGTCTCCATCGTTTATGTCTCTTCTGTCCCATGATAATAAACGAACATTACCTAATGAATTTAATAATTGTCTCTTCTATCCCATGACAATAGATAAATGTTACCTAATGGATTTAATATTTACTTTTTTTAATTTTAAAAACTTTGAGATTAATCATGTTTTTTCTCTGTGTTTTACTTTGTGATCATCTCACTTTACGTTTTGTCTTTCTAATTCAATGAAAAACTTATCTCATGAAATTAGACTATAAAAATATCAAATCAAAAAGAAAAAAACTAAAAAGATGAAATTTTAAAAAAATGATAACATTCAAGGATAAAATCAGTATATTTATGATAAAGATATAAAATAACTTAAGACAATAAATGATTTAAATAAGCCTTAAATTCAAGGAACAAAGATGTTCGTTCTTGAATTTTAAATTGATTAATATTGTAAAATCTATGTATCTTTTATCTTAAGAGATGAAAAGTTATCAACTTTTTGCCTGGATGGTTTAAGAGGTATTTATATCCCTTGAAATCCTGAACCTTGTTGTTTTCAGAGAAGGGAAAGACTGGAAAGTCTTCTACTTTCATCGATATTAATGAGAGATAAATATCTCTTACATATCATTAATAAGATAATAAGTATGGTAGGTCCCTCAAGAGATCTTATATGCACTTATAAATATAGGGAAATTGTTATCTTAATATGAACAATTATTCTAGATGAAGAGATATGACGATTTATTATGTTTTTTTTATAATTATAATACTTAATAATGTTTATGTTTTTTGGGTATATCATGTTTGTCAGACTCATGTTTTCTTAGGTTTAGCTGACTGCTAGGTTTAAATTTTTTGGATCTAACATATTTATTCGACCCAAGTTTTCTTGCACTTAAATAATTATCAGGTTCAAATTTTTTGAGTATGATATATATGTGCCAAAACTCATTATAAAATCTTAAACAAGAATTAACTCCCCGTGTAATGTTTATATCTTTAGATTTTTTAAGCTTTTATTTTTCATGCAAATAAATAAATCAATAAGTAAAATAATAATAATAATAATAATTTAATTGAGGATATTATCAGACCGACTCTTTGTAAAATATCACAATGTATTGATAATCTTGGCATCATGTCTCTTAAATATGATCTGAATCTTTTTATAAGGATTTGTAACAATGAAACTTTTCAATATTTTGTCTTGGATAGCCTCTTTTTTTACCTTTTCTTTTGTTTTCTATTGGTAGCTTATGCTTCCCAAGATGATATTATTGTTTGTGTTATCTGTAGACTCTTTTGTCTTGGTTTATATATATTTTTTAATTTGAATGATGTTATTATTTACTTCACGAAACTTAAAATTATACTAGTGATTTTTTTTAAAAGTATGTTTTTAATATATTAAAATAATATTTTATTATTATTATATTTTAAAATTTATTTTTAATATCAACACATCAAAATTATTTAAAATTTTAAAAATAAAATTTTAAAAGAATAAAATTAAAATTTTTCAAAAACATTCTTTAAATGCAAAAACAAACACACCCTAACTAGTCTATTACTAACAAATGATGGCATGCGATAGTCAAGTGACAAAAATATATTTATTAAGTCATGAGTGGCATGTATATTATATGCATTTATTAGATCACATATATATATTTATTTTATATACTAAGGTAGCCAGACATTTCATATTTACTGGCTCACTGAATTTATTTATAATAAGAGGGCGTGCGAAAGGAGTTTCACTTAAACAAATAATATATCTCAATGCTTGGTTGCCTCTGATGTTATATGCTTACCATCCTCGATATATAAATAAACTTTCATCCAATGGTAAGAAAGAGTATTTTTTTATAAATGTACATGTCCATAAAGGTCAACAATTCTACACACACGGAAAACCTCGCAGTGAAAACACTACTTTCATCACATTGAGTTCAGCTAAGCTTAAAATCAGACGCAGCTCTTCCTTCTCATGGCAAAAACAATGTGTTCAGAGGTCGTTCATGTTATGGTCTCAAGCATTGTAGTCTTGATGATGTTTAATTTTGTCTTCTCAGATTTGGCTGCGGATAAACGAGAGTGTAATGAGCAGTTGGCTAGCCTCTCAGCATGCCTACCTTTTGTTGGCGGCGACACAAAAGCTCCTACACCAACATGTTGCAGCGGATTACGAAAAGAAATTAGCAAGACAGAGAAGTGTCTATGCATCATAGTTAAGGATCGCAATGAACCCGACCTTGGCTTCAAGATCAATGCTACCCTTGCATTGAGCCTCCCTTCAATTTGTCACGCTCCTGCTAATGTTTCTGCATGCCCTGGTACCTCGAAAACAAATGATTTTTTAACGCTTACATAGATGTTTCAAGCTAATTTGAGACCGAGATCTGCTTGGTTTATCATTCCTTTGTATCATTGTTTTCCTTCTTGACAGAAATGCTACATCTGGCTCCCAATTCAACAGATGCTCAAGTTTTTGAGGATTTTGCAGCAAGCAATAAGAGTAACGCAGTTGTTGCAGGTAATGACCTCATGTCAACCTTCATCATATCACGTGAATGTGTGTTAAAGTGGATGGCATTTCTTTTCAGCACACCTAGCTTTTGTACTGACTAACTTCCCCATCACAGGCGTTCAAACCAGTTCAAGCAATACAATGAAGGAAAGGAAATGGCTTGAAGTGAGCATGGTTGCTGTTATCACATCAGCTCTCACCATTGCGGGTTAAGAAGATAACACTTGATACAATCCTTGTCGATTAAATGTGTAATGCTCATGTTAAGAAATTACTCCACGTATTGTAATTCCATCACTCTTTCCACTATCGACCAATCTGCAAGCCCTATTGTTTGTCACTTGATCACACCCCAAATTTTGCGGCAACTAATACCACTGATCAAATAGATACCAACTCAAACTCCACTGCAAGCGAACATGCAACATCCTCTGACCAAAAAGAAATATCAAATGATGAAAAACAATAAGGTGATATTACATAAGATAAATCTGATAAAAAAAAAAATTTCATCTAGCACAGCTATTTTAAACCAACTCAGTTCAGGCTCTAAACTGTTTCTTAGCAATACATGTAAGATTCGAACACTTCAGTATTCAATGTGTCCTGAAAGCATCTGTAATTTTTCACAACGTATCCTGGCCTTTTCACCTTTATCTGGAATGACCTTGCTGTGACCTGCTGTATGGTCATGCCCTGCAAAATTATAGAAATTGATAGGATCCGAGCAAGACTATTAAACACATGAAAGTAGTAGCGAACTGACAAGTGCATGGTTCAATGTCATAGAGATATATATGTGCTGTTTATCAGTATGGATATGCTAACCCTAATCTTTGTCATCAGCAAACTTTGTTAAAGTAAACAAAATGGCCTACAATGTGGGACACTCAACTTGATGAGAAGGGATGATAGTAAGCTATCCACTTAACACCACATCAGCTGTGCACTTTAAAACACCTCAATCGAGGAAACAATTGAAGCAATTCATCACGGCTTCGTCTCTGCAAGAAAATTAGCATGCTTGTGAAAATAAAAATGAAAGAAACATCAAGGGAATGAAAAAAAAAAAAAAAAACAGGTTTACTCCTTCACACATGAAAATCTATCTCAGCACATTGTTGTGATGCATAACCTGAATGTGCAGTCACGCACCTCCAGCTTTGAGCATTCACATCAAAATTTCAATTAAACCTTATTGATGCTTTTCTCATATTCCCCCAACATGACCTACCTAGTCTCACCACATGATAGGGTGTATCTCTTTGTTCTTCATATTGCACGATTTTTTAACAGTCAAGTAATAGCAATGGTGACTAAAGTGGCCCATTTGCCACTGACAATAGGTACCAAATCATCCGGCACCAATAGATGATGCATGTATGTAAAAATCCAGATTAAGCTTTGGGTAATATATAACAGGACTAGCTATTCAAAACTGGAAGGATTTTGTGTTCTGCAATAAATTGCTAGATACTTAGAGATACATCAGTGTTGGATAGAAGTATAGGGCACAAATTGCAAGAATATAATGGATGTAATGGAATATTATGGGATCCAAGCCAGATAGATCGTCTTTTCTTATTGCATTTGTTGTGAGTTGCAAGAAAACAAGAATTGGCTATTTCAAAGAGACTACCAATATTCATGTTGTTTATCTTGTTTATAGATTTGGAATAAGACAGGAGGCGGTGGAGTCTGCCACATATTTTCCAGTTTTAATCTGAAAGATGTATCACGGCAATGCTGCTGACTTCCCCGCTTATGCAATAGCATCGGTGAGGTACAAGCTCATTGGTAATTATTCTGACTATTAATTTATAAATACACAAACTTCAAGAGAAACTCTGAGGCTGTTCGCAGTAACAAACAGCCAATACCTTTATGCCAATGCATCCATTTACATCAAGGGTTGTAACTGTGTTTGAGCAGAACCTTGAAAGGACCTCCAGGCACTTATCTGTCACACCAACTATTCCAAACAAGCTGCATCATTTTTTAACATGACATCAGAAACAATAGTATAGCATGAGAAATTGCAATAACTGCAAGGTCACTGCATGCTGATCGAGTTTTATCAGAGTAACAATACAGAATGGACATCATGCTCGTCAATTTTAACCAAATTTATAGGCATTAATTTGATTGTCATTCTATTAGGCAGATGGCAACATCTGTCATGAAACATATTAAATTAACTACACATATGAAGAAATTTCCAGTTGTCTATTGTGTTTAGGATATCCTAGCCTGTAGTTTGTGTTATTTAAAAATTATACTAACATCCAGAACATCATCCTCCATTTCTGAAAAACTGGCAAACTGGGAGCAGCGGAATGACCAAGGCCAGGGCACATTTGTCTGGCACAGTTCCCTGTGAGCAAAGTTCAAGCTTGACAAAGCTGTCACATAGTACCAGAACTAAAGAACAATATGTTCAACAAACTCTTCCAGCTAGGCTTGACTAAAATCAATAATATGATCTTTAAAATGCACCAGAAGAGCAGTCAGTTAAAGATGGCTGTAAAATCAAGTGTTTACATGCTTTGTCATTCATTCTTTATTGGGACAGGGTAGGGATGCATTTTGACATTAGTGCCGGGAACAAAAGAAAAGACCAGCAATCAGAGAGTGCATTCCTTATGTCGGTGTTAACTGCCAGAAACATGTATTATCAGCTCTCTCTAGCTTAAGCTAGGAATTTACCTGAGAAATTCAAGAGAGGTGCAACCTTCAGCAATAGCTACAACCCCCACATCAGTGACACGAACACACCTGATAGAAAAATAACAGAAGCTTTTGAGCTAATTTTCTCTTATTTTTCCAGGAATTATCTTATATTTTACTCACCATGTCAAATTGAGAGAGACAATATTCTTGCATTTAGCTATACAAGAGAGTCCTTCATCAGATAGATTCTGAAAGTCAAATCGAGGTATTACAAAACCTAAGATAAATTTTGGAATGTAAAAAGCATGTCCAGCAAAAAAAGAGTTATACCTGCGCACCACATAGATCTAAAAATTCTAGATGGGGTAGACTTGATATCTTCTTATAGGCTTTGTCTGTGAAACTGACAGTAAAGCAGGACAGGTTTTATTATTTGGAACTGCAACGCCTAAAATTACAATTAACAACTATCTAGAGATACCTGGAAAGAGCATAAAGATTTAAACTCTGTAGAAAGGAGCACTTGGATAATATTTGTTGCAAGCCACCATCTGTTAGCTTGATGCACCTAGAAATCCCGAGATGATTGTAAGTTTATAGCAAGGACACCATAGCAGGAAAGTATAGTTTTGTACCAGTAACAATCAAATTCATAACCTTATAAGTATATCCTTCTAGAGGATGCTTTAAGTTGCATAACATGGATTAGTGCAAAATTATTCTTGATCTTATTTAAACTTAAGCACTTCTTTTTGCAATTTTAATTCATCCCTCATAACACAGTGAACTAAATTTATGGCACTTCCTATTTCATTTGATGACGTTTAATTGTAATCTTTTCGCTCATTCCCTTTTATTAATCTATTCAGTTTTCATCCCCAAAAATCAATGATAATAACAACCAACATCGATCAGTTACATACCTAGTCAGGTTCAATGACTCCAATTCTTGATAATTTTCAGCAATTAATTGCAAGGCTTTGTCAGATATATTCTGCATACGAAACATCAAACTACTCTAGTCATGGATTACATTGAGATAATGCATATTCAACATGAACAGTTGAAAATTAAGTACAAGCTATACTAATTATAAACATGTTAGACTTGTTCTGTGTGTTAACCCAAACCAGTCCCAAAATCTATACTTTGAGTTAATTGTGTTGAATTTAAACAGTTAGATTTAAGCACAAGAAACAATCATAAACAACTGCACAGGATTAGAACAAGTCTTCAACAGTTCTGCACATTTGGGCAAACATAACACTAAAGTTTGTGAAGAACCCCCTACAGTGAAGTTAAGACAGCATAAAAAAGTTGTTTTTTTCTGGTAAAAAAGAAGAAGAAAGAAAGTAAACAGAAGGTGCAGCACATTTCTACAAAGCCATTGAAGTATAACACAATTACATGTCTCTTCTTTTTAATCACAACAAGTATGATGTGCATCATATAAGAAAAAAGGTAACATTCAATTTGCGAATCAAGTACCTTACACCCACTCAAGTTCAAATCAACAATTTGCTTGCAATTTTCCACCACGTGCTTTATACCAATGTCTGTTACCCTGAAACTCAATTTACAAGCCAGACTACTTAGTACTGAAAAAAATTGCATTTAAGGATCTATTTGAAGAGCAAATGATCTGAAAATGATCTTTACATACCTGACATTCCAATAAATAGAGAAGACCTTTAGTTTAGAACAAGTACTGGTTATTGCTTCTATTCCTTTGTCAGATATCTTCTGGCAGCCATTCAGGTTTAAAGACTCCAGTTTTTGAAGAGAATCAAAACACTGAGGTACTAAGAATTCTCAGTAAAATGTTCAACGAAGGCCAAATCATTTAAAAACAATTTAAAATTATAAAAACTTCATTTCTAGCAATTTTCAGATTCAATTCTCAAAGACAAATTACTTCCACTAGATCTGTGATTTAGCAGTAACCTGGGTTCTCAAAATCTCCTTTTAATTATAATTAATAAATTCTCAGACCTGAAGTGAATTTGCTTTCCTTTTCAACCTGCTTACATGAAAAACTACAATATCTGAGAGTTTGCAGGCAACCTTTTATCAGCA
>Ga0325405_1008197_pt1 | contig 10418 bp, 3 predicted proteins | sample PopdelMetagenome_21_FD_205663 | JGI IMG/M metagenome (GOLD analysis project Ga0325405, IMG submission 205663) | Populus deltoides microbial communities from Bellville, Georgia, United States - Xylem-Control-R2 | ecosystem: Host-associated > Plants > Phyllosphere > Stem > Wood/Secondary xylem...
AACACAGTTCCAAAAACCACAAGATCAGGACTAATTACCACACACGGACCATTTAAAACTCAATTCAAGTCAAATCAAAGTAAAATCAGTCAAAATTACCGCACTCCGGTCACGTGGATGATTATACCGACACCGTGCTCCGTACCCGCAAAACCCGGTTCTCAAATAATACATACAATCTTGCTCATTAGATCTCTCCGGGTATTCGGATTCTGTTTCCCCTAATCCCAATTGCCAAACACCCTCTGCATCAACCACATAATCATAATTAATCATAATCAACAAAAACAGATAACTATAAAGTCACAATCGAATTAATGTAGGTCACCTTCAAGTCCTGTTTCCGGTCCTGAACCCGTCCATTCCAGTGCCGGATCGGATTGTGAGCCTTCTTGTGGCCGACCGTACCGGTCCATTCTGTACGGACCAACTCCCGAATTCCACGGAACCGGACAGAAACTGGAGTGAGACCGAGCAAGTTCCTCCGGTCCTTGTACAGTTACGAAATGAGAGAAACCGTTTTAGGAGAGAAAAGGTAAAAAGAACTGATGAGATGTTTTTGTCTGTGCTTTTTGGGTTTTTTTTAAGGAGAAAAAGAGAGAGAGTGAGAGTGAGAGTGAAAGAGGAAGACAGTGTTTGGTGTTCGGTTTTTATGGAGGTTTATGGATTTTGTGAGTTGCTTTCACTTTCTGTTTCTCTCTCTCTCTCACTCGCTTCAGCGATAGTTGCTGTTGATGTTGTTTGATCTTTTCTTTTGTGTGCGTGATGGTGTTGGTGGTTTATTTATACGCGCCAAACAGAGCAGCCACAACCTAAAATAACTATTCTTTTTAAGGTAATTAATTCCAATAAAAAAAAACAAATAAATCATGTGTGACTTTATTTACTAACTTTATATATATATAAGAATGTCTCTATAAAAAATGTAATTGAATTTAATTATATTATCTAATTTAAATTTAATTAATAAATAAATTAAATTTATATAATTCAATTATTACATTTTTTTAGCATCCTCTTATTCATTCAAATATTTCTTAAAAAAAATAGATAGATAAGTATTTTGAAATATTAAATTCTATTTAAAATTTAATTTTAAAACAAATCATATCATTTTTATTTTTTTGATACATCTAGAAATATAATAGAAGATAAGTATTTATTATATTTTAATTTTTTTTGGAAGCATATTTATTTTGAAGTTGCTAAAAAAGATTAGTATATTTTTTTAGTGCATCGTGATAGTTTTTATTTTTGTGTATTTTATAAAAATATATTTATTTTAAAAAAATATCAATTTAATATTTTTTTATAATTTTAATGTATTTATATAAAAAATAAAAAAATTATTTTAAAAAATAACCTGATAACATTAACAAAGTGCACGGTCGTGAGTTGGATATGACTTAGCGTCCCTGGGTTCTGTGGGGACATGAGCTTGTAAGAGGAGGAGAGAGTTGTCTTTTCGATCAAGGGTTATTCCAAAAAGGGTAATGAGGGAGGAATATTAATTTAAGTGATTAATTAACCCTGTGTGAGGGAGTGCATGGAGGTGTTTTCCTCTACGTGGCATGCAAAGAGGATCTTCCTTGAAATTGGAAAAGAAACAGTATTTTTTTTTCTTTACTTTATGGCTCTTTTTATAAATATAAATTAAAAAAGAAAAGGTTATCTTTTTCATTAAAAAAAAAAGTATCAATTTAGGTAGAATGGCATGTGAGTGTTTTTTTTCCTATTGGTTTGGGTTCAAATTTAAAGTTTATTTGGAAGTTTTAATTTTTAAAGTATTTTTTAATCAGAAATATATTAAAATAACATTTTTTTAATTTTTTAAAATTTATTTTTAACATTAACACGTTAAAAAGATCCAAAAACATCAAAAACATAATTTAAAGCTAAAAAAATCAAAAAACTTTTAAAATATGATTAAACTGTAATGTCAAACGAAACCTTAAACATTAACTAAAAACTAAAAGAGAAAGGGATTTTACTGTACCCCTCATCGCAAGTTCATATTAAGAGAAATACTGTTTTTTTTTTCTAGCTTTAATTCTATCTGCTAACATTAAGGTTAATAGGGATTGTGCTTCATAATTTTTTTTAATTTGCTTTTTATAAAGTTATTTTAGTCTCATTATCCGAAGAACAAGTTTGATGGATTGAGTTTTTTTCTCCTTTTTCTTATTGATTTTTTCCTCAATTTTATCATTCGATGTTAGATTAATTAAGAATTAGGCTTTGTGATTTATTTTAATGAGGTTATTTTCATCTCATGACTCGGGTTACAGGTTTGGTGGATTATAATTTTTTTAATCTTTTTTAATTGATTTTTCAATTTATATTTTATCATTTGACATTAGATTTACCAGGGATTGAAATTCATAATATTTCTCAATTTACTTTTTTTATGAGATTATCTTAGTATTATAACCTGAACCGCGAATTTGAAGAGTTAACTCGGTTAACTTGAGTTTTTTTTCCTTTTTCTAATTGACTATTTTTTCTTTCAATTTTATCATTGAACATTGAATTGATTAAGAATTAGGACTCATGATTTTTTTTGTTTTGCTTCGAATAAGTGTATCCCTATCTCATTCAACATTAGGTCATATGTTTTGTTCTTTTTTTTAATTAATTTCCTTTTCAATCTCAATTTCAATATCGGATTTATTTGAAATTGTGTTTCGTAATTTATTTTCTATAGGGTTACCATAACCTTACAACATGGCAGGTAAATTGACAAGTTAACATGGGCTAACTAAAATATATTATTGTCTCATTATTTACATTACAAAAATCTCATCTTGAATATTATTTTAAGTCAGACTATGTTTTAACTAATTATTCAGGTTGTTTTTGGATTTGTGCAGCCTATATTCTATAGAGTCATATTAAGTTATTTTCTATATGGTTTTAAATTTATTTTCTATTATAAAAGACATTGGCTTTTATGATGGGATTTGGTTACTATTTTGAAATAATTAAATAGATGAAGATAAGAAAGAGATAGAATATAATTCGTTTGTATGCATTTCATGTTTTAAAATGATATAAATTTATTTTAAAAACATGTTTATTTCATGTCGCTCTCCTCATCTCTCCAGCTTTATCATCTCTATATCTATAATTGCTTAGTACACACTAACACACGAGAATAATTAATCTCTACTGGCAATTAATTAATATTCTTCAATTCCTTGTACAATTTCGTAGAGCAGTTGTATCTTCTATCTGCTAGCTAGCTAACTATATGTTATTTATCATCCAGATCTCTCCATCATCGATCCTGCAGGTATCTCTAAGAACCCTAGCTACTAGCTGGTGACAAAATCACTAGCACAGAGGCAAGAGTTTTTGTCAGCTGTAGTTCTTATGAACTTCTTTAGCAGTAATTAACAAACGATTGAAGACTACAAGTGAGATTGATGGACTTAATTTGTCGTCAGAATTAAGTAGAATTCACTACTTGCAACTACTCATGCTGAGATTTTCACAAGGATCCGAGAAGACATGAACCCTGTACGTAAATCTCTCCACCCTCCGCAGAGCACTTGAATTTGATTCCATTTACCACCACGAGGACAAGGACAATGAAGATGGCTGGCCCAACTGTACCAAGTTAGACCTGGAAAGATAGCAAAACACCCAGCTCCGATCGTATTCAGAATGGGAGCTGGTGGTGAGCTTAGCCAAAAAAAGGATGAGGAGAAGGAGCGAGGATAACTCGCAACGCTCGGGGGCGGCCGGAGGTGCTGGTATCGGGTTTTGAATTTTTTTTTTACAAAAATAAACAGGTTTTTCATCTGGTTTTGTCTCCATCGACTAGATCAATTATATCAATTCTTTTTTTTTTTTTTATATAGGTACAATATATTTCTAAGCACAAACCACATTTTTTAAACTAAAAAAACATGATTTTTACCTTAAAAAAAAACCTCACATCCAATCACACACTTAACTGGTCATGAAACTCGGGCGGGACCAGCTCCCTGCTGTTCCGGGTTTCATAACCACTGTCGGTTTTTCTTTTATGACCTTAAGGTTGAAAACAAAATGGTATTCTTCCACAAGGACAGACGTTTTGTTCCCATACGTACCTTAATTTACAAACATCGTAAAATTGATAAATGATTTTAGTGCTCCTACTACACGTCACATATTCGATTTTTCATAGAAACTGTCTATTAAAAAATAACTTATTGCGATCCCACTCAAGACTTAATTAAAAAAAAATAAAATTCTAATCTTGATATAAGAAAACTAAGTTAAAAGTACTTATAATATTAAAAAATATATATTTTAATTAATCTTAATAAAATATTTTCATGAATTGATATATAGACTAATTATATAAAAGATATTAGTATAATATAAAAATATGAATTATTTTAATCTTAATTGATATATAGAATAAAAAAAAGTATGAGATTGGTACATTTAACATTACAAAAACACATAAGAAACACATTCAGTATGGTGATTGTGATGTAGAGTGTTTTTTTAAAAAAATTTTATTTTATTTTTGATACCAACACAGTAAAATTATTAAAAAAACAGTAAATAATTTTATTTATTTTGTCAAAATAAACATACTCTTAAAACTAAGTAGAAAATTGACTCCCAAGCATGCACGTAATTGTCACGAACTCAGATGATGCTACCATTGGTTAGTGGTGTTGATTTTATCATTACAAAGACGTTTAAAACAAAGGACAATAGACAAAATCAGGATTAGGGCATGATTTTCAACCCATAAAACCCTTGTAAAGATAGAATGCAACTTTTTGCATGAACCAACTACGAACCGCCACGTGGTTCTGAAGCACGGGTTCCGGTCTTCATCTTTAAGCTGCTTCTTACAGTATCTCGTGGCTGTGGCCTCCCCACGTTCCCTTAAGGTGCGTGATCACGCGCAATTAAAAGTCACAGAATCTCTTGTGCTACCCCGGAAATTCACTTTTTAAGGTGGTCCCTCTAGTATTCGGACTTGGTCCAATCGATCACTTTACATATAATCTGATCAAATTAGTCCCTTCACTTCCACTTTTGGTCATTTTAAACCCTTTCCCCGCATTTTCCCTGAATTTGGCTATGAGAATTGCAAAAAACAAACAAATAAAATAAGCTGGAACTTTTCCAATTATTTTGGGGAATCAAAAAATTCATTTGAATTTACATGAATAGTCCTAGTGTGATTCTCAAAACTAGCACTCCTAACAAAATTAATAGCATTCTAAATATTTTTCTATTTTTTATAAGCTTGTAAATATTAATATTCAAAAGGTAAACTAAACACTTTGAAATATTAAGAAATCTTCAAATTTTTTCCGAGAAATAATAATAAATTATTAAAGTTTGTGAAATATTTTGATACAAAATACCAGAAAACAAACTTTATATGGGAATTTGGGTTAGTGATCAATGATTGAAATATTGACTGAATGATGAAATCAAATAGTGTTTCAAGGACTTGATTGATTAAATTAATAGTACAAGTATGGTGTGCTACAACTCTAATAGTTGAGGGGCGAAAAAAAACCTATTCATTACCTCTAAAGAGAGCGTAGAGTCAATCGCTTTGCTAGAGCGTGTGATTGTCCTATCAAATCTGCTAAAATTAGAGCTTGGAAGAGGTAACCATCAGGGGAGACTTTTTCAGCTACATCCGGTTGTAGCTAACCTTTCATGAATCAAGGGTTGATATCCAGCCTCGGAAATTTCACTGCGGTCGTCTGATTGGGAGATAGGCTAGTAGGTCAGAGGTCTATATAAATGCATGATCATATACGTTAAGGAGATGACCGGATGTATTGGGTAAGAGAAAGGGTTGATGGGGATGGGATAGACAGGGGCAGCCAGTCATCAGGTGGAAGGTGGGTGCTGTTATGACTTGGACATGTTCTTGGCCACATGTGGGCACTTTAGAAGATTTGGTATTAATTGCTATTGATTTTGTAGCGTAGTGAGCATATCTTACATCATCAACGAAATGTCGGCGAGCCACTTGTGGGAGTAGTGGGTGTTCTGTGGATAGTTTAGTCGTTAACTCGGAGGTCCGATGAGTTGATCTAAAAAACACATGTGTTCCCAAATTTTATTCATGTTGAGTTTTAAGTTTAACGGTAAAAGACTAGCATTCTCTCGCTGATTGAATTATTTTATTTTTAAAATTTTAAAATAATATTAAGAGTATAAAGATTTTTTTTTATAATATTACTAAATCCGGTTTGATTTTGGAACATATTAACTCGGCTTCTTGCCTAACTCGAGTTTCGAATTAAACCGCGTGAGAGCTGATCCAAAATGAATTATTAAATTTAATGGCCATGTTAAGATGATGCCATATTGGATCGACTTTGATTATCCTATAACTTGAATTATGGACTATAATAGATTTAATAATTTTTTGTTGTTTTTGTTAATTATTTTTATTTAATTTTATGATAACATTAGATGTTTTTAAAATCGAGCATCAACTCTAAAAAAATATTTATTTAAAATTATAGTAACCTTATAAAAAATAAAAAAATATATATAAAAAATAAATTAAAATAAATTATCTAGTATAAATCCTCTAAATCAATAACTAAATTAAAAAAATCAATAACAAAAAATTAAAAAAAATGGTAAAAAAAAATGTGGATTACTTAAGTTTGAAGGAAGAGTAAAAGATATTGAGTCTATTGACATCTTGACTGAGTCATCAATAATCTGATCAAACATGATTTAATTCCTAACTTGGGCTTTGGTGGGCTTGCACGTTGGCATGAGCCATATCCACATCAGCATTGTGATTTGTTGGGCTGTCTCTTTGCATTAGCCAATTTCTGTTAGTTTTGATTTTTAAAGAGGAGGAGGGATGCATTTATCTTAGTTCGTTCCTCTTTTAAGAATTAAAATCAGTAAAAAATAAAAAAAAATAATTATTTATCACCATCAGAAGATTTAAGATTTTTTTTATTTCATTTTAGGAAGTTAATAAAATTTGATTTTTTTTATTTATTTTCGTTATCACAAACTAATTAACGAGCATTTCAATGATATTCCATGAATATATTTATTTATAGAGATGATTTTTCAATCTATTTTTTTTCATGAAATTCTTGATTTTATGTGCTCAAAATCTTATATCTTTTTAAATAAAATTATTTGTTTTAGTTCTTGCAGCCATGTTTTCGTTCTTTACAAAAGCATCACCGCTCCAATAACTGTTCTTGCACGACAAAGAAAAGAACTATTACCATGCTGTACCATAAACAACTAATGCCGCCCTGGTGTTGGGAGCTTCTCGTCTCTTGAGAGAACAACGACATGTAACTGAACTCAAGAGAACTCTTTCCATGAAGTCTCAGCTAGCCCATCTTTGTAAGTTTGTCGTCCTGCTGAAATCTGTTTGATGGTCATGACCATGCAATTAAAAAAAAACTAAAACTACTTGGTGTTTTACGGTGTTAGTTTATTAATGTTAATTTTTTTATTTAGTTATTAAATTTTCATAACACAGATCTCGGGTTTGACGGGTTAACCTGATTTGACGAGTTAACCCGAATTTTTTTTCTTTTTAATTAATAACATATACTAAAATTGTTCAGTGTTTCACTGTGCAGTCCACAGTGAAACGCTAAACTATTTTTTTTGTTTTATTTATTTATTTATTTTGCTTTTTATGCCTTTATGGGTTTTTTTTCTTTGTGTTTTTTTTAATGAATTTTTTTGTTTATTTTAGTTTGTTAATGTTAATATTTTTTTAGTTATCAGACTTTCATTACAAGGATCCCTGGTTTGACGAGTTAACCTGGATTTTTTTTTTTGCTTTTTTTAAAGTTTGACTAGTTAACCTGGAATTTGTTTTTTGCTTTTTTTCTTTTTAATTAATTTTTTTTTGTTTAGTTTAGTTTTTTAATGTTAAATTTCTTTCTATTTAATTATCAGACTTTCATGCCACGTATCCCGGGCTTGATGGGTTAACCCGTCAATTTTTTTTCTATTTAGTTATCAAACTTTCATGACGCAAATCCCAGGTTTGACGGGTTAATCTGGTTTGAAGGGTTAACCCAGTTAATTCAGATTTTTTTTTCTTTTTCTTCATTAGTTTTTTTCTTCCTGTTGGTTTTTTTTCTTTTTTTTTAATTAATCTATTTAATTATCACACTTTTATGACACGACCTTGCAACCAGACCACATTCAAGACTCTTGGGTCCGGTGTTGTAGCCAGACTCACTTAAACTTGAGTCATGTAAGTTTAATATTATTATTAATATTATAAATATTACTCTTGGGTCAAGTGTTACAGTTAAACCAAAGACTCTTGGGCATGTCTTCGCAAAAAGACCCAACACTCTTAGATCTTAGCCTTTTTTGATATTTTTTATGCAAGAAAAAAAATTAACCCGTGGCGTGTGCTTTTGTTTTTTTTTCTCTTTTTTTCTTTTTAAGCCTTTTACTGTGGATTGCACAATACAAACAGTGAAAAAGCTGATGCCTTTAATTTTTTTTTTGTCTTTTTTTAATTTAGTTTCTTAATATTAAATTTTTTCTATTTAATTATCAGACTTTTATGACAAGGATCCCAGTTTCGACATTAATCTTTTTTTTAATTTATTTTATTAATAATAAATCATTTTTCTATTTAATTATCACACTTTCATGACATGAATTCCAGGTTTGATGGGTTAACCTGGTTTGGCGGGTTAACCGGGTTGATTCAGATTTTTTTTCTTTTTCCTCATTAGTTTTGTTTTTCCGATTTCATTTTTTAATATTGTATGCAGTCCACAGTGAAAAGGATAAATCCTTTAGGTTTTTTTTTTCCTTTTTTTTATGCCTTTCACTGTGGACTGCACAGTGCAGTCTACGGTAAAAAGGTTGATGTATTTTTTTCTTTTTAATTAATTTTTTAATTTAGTTTGTTAATATTAATTTTTTTTTCTATTTAGTTATCAGACTTTCATGACACGGATCTCAAGTTTGACGGGTTAACCCAGTTAATTTAATTTTTTTTTTCTTCTTATAAGTTTTTTTCTTTTATTTTTTATTTTTATTTAATATTTTTTTATTTAATTTAGTTCATCAGTATTAAATTTTTTTTTCTATTTAGTTATCGACTGATGCCTTTAGTTTTGTTTTTTGCTGTTTTTATGCCTTTAACTGTGGACTGCACACTATAGTCCACAGTGAAAAAGCTGATGTCTTTTTGTTTGTTTTTTTCCTTTTTAATTAATTTTTTTGTTTAATTTAGTTTGTTAATGTTTAATTTTTTTGTTTAATTTAGTTTGTTAATGTTTAATTTTTTTTTCTATTTAGTTATCAAATTTTCATGACACGGATCCCGGGTTTGACGGGTTAGCCCAGTTAATTTTGTGTTAACCCGTCAAATTTTTTTTTTCTATTTAGTTATCAAACTTTCACGACATGAATCCAAGATTTGACGGGTTAACCTGGTTTGAAGGGTTAATCCAGTTAATTCAGATTTTTTTTTCTTCATTAATTTTTTTCTTCCTTTTAGTTTTTTTTAATTAATCTATTTAATTATCATACTTTTATGATATGATCTTGCAGCCAGACCCATATCCAAGACTATTGAGTTTGGTATTGCAGTCAGATCCACTTAAACTTGAGTCATGCAAGTTTAGTAATATTATTAAAATTATAAATATTATTCTGGGATCAGGCGTTGCAGCCACACCTAAGACTCTTGGGTGTAGCTTTGTAAAAAGACCTAATACTTTTAAATTTTAATTTTTTTTGATATTTTTTGTGTAAAAACTATTGACCCACAACATCGCGCGGGTCATATAACTAGTACGGTAAAAACAATGCATGTACATGGTCAACAGAGACATGTGCGAAAAATAAAACCAGAGGAACCTATTGCCGTGCAAAGATGCTATCAGGCAGGTCACTATTTGTAATTTTTAACATCTAGTTACTAATCCTGACATCTTCAGCTGTTCTCCTTTTCCTACATCCTTCAGCGAAACAAAGGATGGTTTGTATGCAATTGCATATTTGCTTCCCTGAGTCTGACATATTCTCTAATAACTTTCATGAATTTCCTTCTTGTGTCATAAATAACAAAACGTTCATGATTGTCCATCATCAAGATCAATCCATTGTTCAAGAAAATCAAGGGCTCATAATGGTTTTCAAAACCTAGGTTTTTAACGGTAAACTGTTTGGTCCAAGACTGCTTGTTCCCATACTCCTTCATAACCCATATTTCAAATTGAGTATCACAACAAGTGTTGAAGAAAGACACGCCCAGACAACCTTCAAAAACTGTCAAAGTAGAATCGCCCTCATCATAGCGAGGCGGCAAGGACAATTGGCTAAATTGCTCATTTTCAAAGTTAAAAGAACCTATACTATTCACACAATTGTCTTCACCACGAAGTTCCCAATGGATTGATCCGCACACA
>Ga0325405_1008198_pt1 | contig 10412 bp, 10 predicted proteins | sample PopdelMetagenome_21_FD_205663 | JGI IMG/M metagenome (GOLD analysis project Ga0325405, IMG submission 205663) | Populus deltoides microbial communities from Bellville, Georgia, United States - Xylem-Control-R2 | ecosystem: Host-associated > Plants > Phyllosphere > Stem > Wood/Secondary xylem...
ATAGACAAATAATACTAATATCCTTAAACTATAATTCCCTCCCTTTAAAATGCTTTCCTTTGCATGTGTGCACCATTAAGGCCAGGCAAGCCTGGCATTGATTAGAGAGAGAGAGAGAGAGAGAGAGAGTTTCAATAGTATATGGGGTCTTATCTGCTATAATTACCTTTTGTTTTTTTGGCTGCTAAGATCCCAATTAGGTTGGTATAAGCAATTTTCAAACAGACTTTCAATGCCATATCAGGAAACTTTATATCAGGTAGTTGTACGCATGACACAAGCGTACAACTCTTCCAAGCACGCAATATAAAGGAAGCTATCAGTAACAAGTCAAGAAGCAGCTTCTTCTGGACACAGTTTTTTTTTTTAAGTTTAGGGACTTGCAGCTCTTCCTTCTCTCATGATTCAACAAATCTTGTGGGCAGCGTCTGATTATTGTTTGGGATAAAAAAAAAATAACAGAGATGACATGTTTCTCGAGGAGAAAACTCACTCCAAAATTATAATAAAAATATATTTATTTTTGTCTGTGTTTCTTGTTATGAAATAGCAACCAAAACGTAACTCGATGAATCAAAAGATAAGAGCACAGTAATGAGCTAAATAATTGCCCCAGTGAATGGAACGTCCAGCTTGAGAGGGACCTCCATTTCGAGAGTGGCCCAGGGATTGCTTTACGCTGCTAAATTCTCTGCTATAACCTGGCAATCTACCTGGTCAGCAGATAAAGTGTTAATAAAAGAGCAAGATGGCTCCGACAGCATACATCAAAGGAAGGTTTCAATTAGCACAAGTTTCCACATTAAAAGTTACGTAGGTTTCCACCAATGTTGAATGTCAGCTTAGCTGAATCTGTTTAGCTTTTGAATCGTTTAAAGTTCCCACCATATATGATGACTATAAAGTAATATACACTAAACCCTCCAGAAAAAAAGAGAGAAAAACATCGGATTGCTCAGCCCACTAGATAAAGGCGTTATTGGTTCGTCCAATCGCAGAAAAAAGATGGAAAAGATACAAAGATTAAGCATTGCCTAAAAAATTGAGCGTCATCACATTACTAGTAATTGATTTGATTGCATGCCAATATATATGCTGCAAATGCTCTTGGCTAGCATGCTGAAAGACTGGCGTCACGCACAATTTTACAGGGAAAGCACGTTATTACCACCAGCGGTGTGGAAAATTTCTCCAATGGTTATGATAAAAACTAGTATTCAATCTAAATACCACAACGATGATTCACTGGTTCTTATAATTGTTAAAACTCTTGCCAACATGCAGCCATTGAGTGAGCAAAATTCCAGTAAGAATCCATGAAAGAACAGGGGAGCCTCGTCGAGCAGAAACTCGTGTGGCAGCTGACTCCTGTTGACAATGTTCAGCTGATAAGTTTTTTCAACGCTGCTTCAGCACGCTGCTCAAATTTTGGTAGGGCCCATTCATGCTGAATTATGTCAAGGCCGTCTTTCTCAGCACTCAAGGTCTGAGGAGAACGCAAATAGACAAGATTACAAGTCAATAGTTTTTGCTCAACATTATACATACAAATGGCATTTATCGAGTTAAGAACATGAAAGAGAAGTTATACAGTCCTAAATTCTCTCTAACCACATCTCATACTGCAACCATACATTTAACTGATTACAAAGCAAGGCCAGTGAACATCTTGCCAAATAAATTTAATTTAGATCTTATAAAGTACAAATCAACCCCAACAATTCCAATCCCTTTGGAAAATGTAATGCTATATTCACACCTTTCCAGATTTGCCAATTCTGGTCTAAATTTCAACCAGCAAAAACAGGGTCAACTGTCTGTCAGGGTCCCATTGGAAAGATTCTCACTAGTTACAAATCAAACCCCTAAACGTGCAAGAGACATTTCTAAAGCAGTGAAGAAAAGCAAGCCAATGCTGCTCAGAAAAGTTAGTGATTATGTTGACATGCTTAGCAAATTTAAAACGAACTAAAGTAAGCTTCATGAAAAGCCCCACATGCCTAATCATGCATACCTATGACCCAAACTTAGAAGTAGCATAACAGCTGCCACATGAAGAGCAAAAGATTGACCAGGGCAGCAAAATGATGGCAGCAGCCAAAAGAGAGGCTAGCCAAATGTGAAAGGAAAGAGACATAATCTTGTTCCCCACCCTTTCTCCTGAATCAAGCAAGGCCTAACTGTACAATGGACCTCATATTATTATTAAGTTGCCAGACATGCATTAATCCACAGCTGACCAAAACCAACCTGACATGGCAAACCTAGGACCAGTACTGAGTAAATTAAGCAGGCCAGAGGCAACCTCTAGGCTGTCATCTTTATTTCTCACTGACTTAAAGATTCCTACCTGCAATATTCCTTTTTACAATCCATCAATCAAATCAATCTAATCAAATCAGTCTAATCAACCTCTAGGCTGTCATCTCTATTACTCACTTAGAGCTTTATTATTTGAAGGAACATTTGATAACAAAACGAGCTCTATAGACCACTAATCTCTTGGTAGATGAAATTTACATATTTATCACAAAATATGAATCAATTTCAAGTGCCTATTGAAACCTTTAAATAGACACGATGTCAATGATAGGAGGACTTCCTTTGCCCCCAAACCATTTGATAACAGGGGCTAAATATTGGCTTTTCCCAGAAGGGAAAAACATAAGGAGAAAAAAGGCAAGCTGCATAACAGACAGTTTAGCTAACTGGAACACAAAAGGTGCTATTAATGACTCAATATGATAGGCAAAGCCTGCAGCTGATATAACATGACAAGGTGCTATTAATGACTCAGACATCATATGGTATTACAGACAACGCTGACAACAGGCAAGACACATTGAAGAATCCACCCCTGTACCAGTTACCTAAACACCAGCACCAGCGCTCGCGGAGAGTCTATATGGAAGTGATCTACTTCTAATGAGTCCTTCAAACCCCATCAAGAACTCATAAAAAGACTTGATGGTCTTGCTTAGTTGGTACTTGATAAACACTTGTTGCCTCCAGCACCAAATCACCGGTTCAAATTTTAGATGTACTTATAAATGTTTGAACTCTCCAACTTGCTTATGGTCAAACAGTTTCTTAATTTCTTTTACTCATTGAAATAATAAGACTTACATGCAGTAGTTAAGATGGTCCAACTAGCATTTCAAACAGGACAGCTTGATTCAACTCTCAACCATATATCTATTCAGATCTGAGGTGCTAGTAAAACCACTGAATCTAAAGATTTTGTGCATGACAGAATTATAAAGATGTATCATTCCTTTGATTCTTTCTATACAGTGATAGTAGCACAATTAAATAAACAGTTGCTACTTAACTAAAAAGCTGTGGTGTCCCAGTGGCAGGGGCACAACCTTGGCTCAAAGTTAGATTTAGGACAGTAAAATAGAAACCAGCAAATCAACATACAGTAGAATAATAAGACTTACATGCAGTAGTTAAGATGGTCCAACTAGCATTTCAAACAGGACAGCTTGATTCAACTCTCAACCATATATCTATTCAGATCTGAGGTGCTAGTAAAACCACTGAATCTAAAGATTTTGTGCATGACAGAATTATAAAGATGTATCATTCCTTTGATTCTTTCTATACAGTGATAGTAGCACAATTAAATAAACAGTTGCTACTTAACTAAAAAGCTGTGGTGTCCCAGTGGCAGGGGCACAACCTTGGCTCAAAGTTAGATTTAGGACAGTAAAATAGAAACCAGCAAATCAACATACAAAGGGATTTCTTTGACTAATAACAGTCATATTGCAATTGATGTATCAAGGACGTTATTAATAACTAAATCTGTTCTAGAAGATCATGTGCATCAGTTTAAATTCTTCAAGCTAAAATGCTCAATAGAGAACCAGTTAAGTTTGTACCTTTGTTGGATCCATACCAAAACCACTCATTTGCATCATACGCTGTGTATCATCCATGGCTGCATTATAAATATCATATTTGAGCATCTAGAGAGAGTAAATCCAGAAATCCTAAAGTATGCAAAACTCTAATCCATGCTTCTAGATTCTTGCACCAACGATTTAGCAAGAGAAGCAAGCAGCATGCAGATTCTCAGTCAAAATAGATATAACCATGAAAATTTATAAAATAATACTAACCATTTTCTTCACCCAGAATGAGACTAAATAAACCCCTTAATCCAAACAAATTAAGGAAATACCTGCAAAAGAAAGCGATTGTGGATAATTAGAGTTATTAAACTAGGCAAATGTCCAGAAATTCTCTAGAAAAAGCTTTTCAACAGTTCTTTTGAAGTACAACTTCTCATTCAAAAATGCGGACATACCATGACCGACTGCTGACATAGCTAACATCCACTGTGCTCAAATCAATCCCATTTTGCAACATTGATCTGAATCTCTGAGTCAGTGGAAACGGTATCTTGGCTGCAGGGAATAAGAGATCATTAACAAAGTCGTAAAGATCAAATCGAGTACAAATTTAAGATCGAAAAAGGTTATATATTATCTATATAAGAGTATTAAATGTACAGATAAGCCATAGTAAGGTATCAAGGACATAAAACATAGTTTATGAATCAAAAGGCTAAAAACAGTGAAAAAAAGAAAGAAAGAAAACTAACCTGCAACAAATCCAGAGAAGAAAAAGTTGACCCATGCAAAGGTAAGGGTCTGGCCAGCAGGAAAAAATAAGAAACCACCAAGTCAATTATCTTGTTTGAATACAAATGTCAGAGAACGACAAAAAGCTATTGAACAGTTAGTACCTGGGGTATAATCATAGAAAGGTTTTTCTTCATCATATCCATGGCCATATTTGGGTCGGAGAACATTTGTGCTTGTGGATTTTGACCTTGGCCCTTAGGAACATGCAATAATCCATTTTCCTAATAAAAAAGAATAAACTTTCAATTTAGCATCTGACCTTCTAAAAATGAAAACTTCAAGCTAGCATCAGGATTATGCACCCTAAGTAAACCGACATATCAAAACTGAGGAGCACAAACAAAGTATGGCAACCTGGCATATATCAAAAACCCATCTAACTCCTTATAAAAATCAGTATGAATCATGTCAAAACTATTTGGAAATTTAAGAAAATATATTTCAAGTTTACCATCAATCAGAATTTCAGCTTCAACCAACTTTAAGAAATACACCACAACTAACCACAGAATCCACTGAATCCCAGGTCTCTTTTACAATTACAATAGCATAAAATTAGCCACAAAGCATAACCAATTTAGATACTTCCACAAATAATAAACAAATCCAACATTCAATCACCCAAAATCAAACAAGCCAAAAACAATAAAAATAAATCAAAACCTCATTGCTAAAATAAGCCCTTCGTGCTCGAAAAGACTTGGAAGGTATAAAGTTAGCTCCAGCTCGCAAGTTCCTAGCTCTTATAACAACTTGCCTGCAACAAAATCACAAAAAGAAACAAACTTTAACACTAATCAAGATTTTCGTTGTTTTTCAATAACGTACAAAAATAAATCGCCGAAACCATCGAAAATCACAAAAATAAACAGAATTTAGCACTAAACAGAGAATTCATGACATGGGTTTTCAATAACTAGCAAAAATACACCAAAACCAGCACAAAAAACAATATAAATCCCAAAAAGAGACAAACTTTAGCACTTAACAGAGATTCTGTGACCTGGGTTTTTGATAGCTTACCCTTCTCTAACAACTTTAGCATCTGGGTTTTGCTGAGATCGCATAAGCTTTGAAACAAAGTAACGAAGAATCCCAATAAGAATCATCACCACTGTTAATGGGATCAGTACCCAATCTCTTATAGCTGTGTCTAACACTAGATCTTCTGCCATTGATTTGTTGATTGGACCACACCAAAACCAGAAACAAAAATTTGATCTCTAGAGTGATTAATGTTGTCTTTGTTCTTTGGTTCTGGTCTCTGTGTATTTATCAGTTTGGTTTTTATCGAAGGTGAAGGGATGTGAGTGTCTTTGTGGGAATAGATTCGTGGTATTTCTGTCTTTCACTATAGTTGAGACGTTAAAACGCAGAGTTTTCAGTTTTGATTAGATGACAAATTATAAATTGCCACGTGTATAGTTTCAGGTGTGTTTAGTTACGAAAACATTTTATTTCTTTTTTCTTTTATTTTTTTAATTTCTATTTTTCAATGAAAATTAGAAAACAAATTCATTTGTTAAAAATAAAGATAAATTTCTCACTTAAAAAATAATACATTAAAATTACAATTATTTTTCTTATAAAATCAAATTCACATGATTTTTCCCTATTTTTTTTTTATCTTAATTGATAGCTTTTATGATAAGATTAAGCTAAAGATAAAAAGGTTAAAAGCTTTATAAAACAATCTTTCTAATCCCCTTAGATTTCTTCTCAAGATAGAATCATCATCGTTAGTTTCTTTATTACATCAGGAGATTAATTTCTTCCTTCAGCTTGCATCCAGCTTTTTATCTTCAAAAAAATATTATTTGACTTGACATTTTACATAAAAATTATAGTCTTGAATATGTAGATGATTTTGAACTTTTAAATTGCATGATTTTAATATCTAAGACATAAAATATGCATGTGAAAGCATAGAATTCTGCTATAAATAGAATTTCGATCCGGTTTTGCAGGTCTAATTAAACTTATTTTGAAGAACTTTGAATAACTTTTAAAACTAGTTTTTCAATTTTCTGGATGGAAGAATATTGAATTTTAAGATGAAGTTCCAATTTTTCTTTTTAGTTTTTGAAGAAATTAGAATATCACTCTTGTATATTATCTATCTTGGTTTGGTTTGTTTTTGGGTAATAGTGTTTGATTACCTTTGGAATTGGGCTCATGGTATTGAGATCTTCTCATAAGATTTATACAATCCAAAAGGATGGGAAACAAATTACAAATGTAAAGTTTAGAATGCTTATGTTTTCAGCATGGATACAATGATCAATATGATGAGCAAATTAATTAATAATTTTTTTTTTACTTATTTTCATGTTTATAAATGATATAAGAGACATTAGCTTTATAACAATATATCTATGAAAGAGAGCAATCAGACCATGATTATCAGAAATTCTATCATTATTATATTTAAGGGCAGAGCTAGGATAATTTTACTAATTTTGGTCCTAAAATTTAAGGTTGTTCTTCTTCTAAGAAGGCATATGATTAATGGGTTTTTTTCTTTTGCAGGGGCCTGAGCCCCACTTGCCACCCTGTCTCCACCCCTGACTATAGCAATGATCAAATTCCATCCCAAAGAATGTGATCATGCTAATGAGGTTTTTCAATGCTGACGAGCTTATTTGCCACAACAATGTCGATAAGTCCATGAGCAACCTTATATACTCAATGGCACCATCTCCAGAATTCTTTAAAATGATTGCTTCTAAATCTCTCAACATATCACATGAATAGTAGTAGCTATAAAGCCTCGATTTTGCAATCAACTAGTCTCACAACAACACATAATTGATAGTTACAATTGGTTCCTACTATGCACAAGTCTCCTTGGGTGAGCCTTCTGTCCAGCTTTACAAGAACGCCAAGAAAATCTGTGGTTGTCTTCTCCAGCTTTCCTTCATCACCCATATGTCAATGTTTCCAATGACACGAGTAGAATTTAAGCGAAGGCATTGTCCAGGGCGCCCAAATTCCTGTTGGAACAAGCAGAACCTTCTAAAATAGGCAGTGGCACCGTACAAAACTCTTCTCTTCGGACATTAAATTCAATGATACTCGATTCATGCCTTCTCCATAAAATGTGTTTGGTTGATTGATGAAGATAAAAATAGAAAATAAATTAATTTTAGAAAATTTTTTTAGTGAGTTTCAGTTATTTCAGAACAGGAAAACATATCTCCTTTATCTTCATTATCTTGTTTTTTCTGTCTCGAGATAGTCAACAAATGCTACCTAAGGGAGTCATCGTTGGCCGAATCATGTCCAAATGCATTCATATTCAACTTTAACAGAGTCAATAGGTGTGAGAGGGATGTCAAATTTCTTGGTTAAAGGGTTCCACAATGCAATCTTGGGTAATGTTTCCCAGATCGTTTGTGTAGGCTGTATTTGTCTGGCTGTTGACGAACGCCAAGCAAACCATTGCAAGAGCCCAATATTCTGGTCCTACACTCTGTAGGGCTTTGAGTTTTATGGTTTGGCAACGAGAACCAAGGGCAGCATAATAGACCTTTCCATCCTGAAGAATGAGGTGAGTTCAGTGTTGTTAATGACAGATTTTCTAAGGTGAAATTTGGCGAAACATTCACTCTCGATCACCGAACACTATGGTTTGGATACACAGCCTGAAACGTAGGAGAATCTTCACAAGTAGCCAGCATAGTAAGTGAGCACGCGGTTATGTCCTCAGGGAAATTCATCACGGCTTTGATTGAAGAAACCAAAAAGGAGCGAAGATGTTACAAGGGCGTGAACATCAGGATCAATATAATAGAAAAGAAAATGTTCATTTAGAGACAAAACATCAAACACCTGGCGGGCACGCATAGTGGCGAAAACCGGCTCACCATTAAAAAATAAAGAACACTTGATTTTCCACTCACATTGTCGCTGCGGCTGATACTTCGGTTCACCAGGCTTGGAACATAAGTATAGGAGGAACAAGCCATTTATTTCACACGTTCATGCCAAATACGGCATACAAAATAACGTTTATTCTAGACGGCACTCTGAAAACTTTGTCATCATTATGCTTCGAGTATGCCAATGCGGCAGATTTGTAATATGGTATACTGAATAACGTTTTTCAAGCAAGAATAACTTAACCCATGAATCCTTAATTCCATATCCCTTCATCATCAACATATCAATGATACTAATGCTGTAACGAGATTAAATTCATTAGGGATATGTTAACAAAAACAATGCTGGAACGACAAAATGGGCAGTGGCAGCTCGTGGAACAATATTGAAATCGACAAGATTGATGAGATCGGTAGCGTCGATAGAATCAACAGTAGGGGCCGGGCAAACAATAAATATGGATGATGGACAGTCCAAGATTTGACAAAAACACTACCGGCATGAATGGTAGCATGCATTGGTAATGGCAATGTGTATGGGCATTGACAAATTCAGCAGCAGTGTCTATCTAGTTGGTGGTAGTTTTTGACAGTTTCTTGTGTGGGGAGAAATGGCCAGAACAGAGAGACATGTGTCTTGAATTATGCTGGAACTTATGAACAGTTTCCTATTTAACTTCCATTATGTTTTGTAATATGTAGGCTATAAATATTAATGTGTAGCATGCAATCAGAATGTGCATAGAACACAAGATGGACATTGTGTATTTCTTTTTGTTGAGAGTTAATGAAAGGTTGAGAGTTTCCCTGTAATCTATTGTGTTTGAGTTTATGGATTCTGTTGTTTATATGCATTTGTGTATTTTGCTTGCTTTCAACATTTAAAGAGTGTGGGAAGCCTTTTAGGTTTGGGAGACAAACTAATTATAGGTAAACACAAGTGAATCGATGAGTGAAAGAGCTAAGTCTAGTGGGATTAAATTGCTGCATAGAGGCTAAAAATCTTGATGAGAAAATTGACAGAGTGACAAATGCCATGGTTATTATAATTAATCGAAGCTAAGCTGAGGCATTGTCCCAGGAAATCAAAAGTTTTGCAGAAACGAGCAGCAATAACTAGGAAGGCATTGTCATAATGAAAAATTATTCTATATGAATAGCAAATGCAACAATATTTGTGATGGATTAACATTTTTTTTTTGTTTTTACTGACTTTTCCCTTCTAAGAATACGTTTGGGAACGCGGTGCAAAAGGCGTTCCCAAAAAATTAATTTTTTTTTTGCTAAAATTTAATATGTTTTGTATGTTTTGGATCGTTTTGATATACTGATGTCAAAAATAATTTTTAAAAATTAAAAAAAATCATTAGCATACATTTCGGCACGAAAAATTATTTAAAAAGCAATCACAACTACACTGCCAAACTAGTTCTAAATAAATAAACAAAGTTTACAACTCGTCACCTCTAGACCCAGCCAAATGTTTAGCCCAAATATGTGAGTTTAGCAAACTGCTAAACCTACCATCTATAATCTCAACCAAGCACTAAGCCTAGACATTTATGGATCTAACATGTCGTCAGACTCATCATCTCCGAGCTTAGCTAATTGCTGGGCCCAGGCTAGCTTATATGGGTTTAGCAAACTATCAAACCTACAATTAAAGATATTTTACTATGATAAGTCATAGATATTTAACTCTGATGAATCTAAGATATTTTAGCTTAAGAAGTTAGATATACTTTATCCTAAGAAGTCAGAGATATTTTATCATGACTAGACAGAGATATTTGACTAATATGTGAACCTTTTTCCTTTCCATGAACGAAGGGACCTCAGGAGCTATGAAAGAAACCAATGTAACCTCCATTGGTCA
>Ga0325405_1008204_pt1 | contig 10408 bp, 6 predicted proteins | sample PopdelMetagenome_21_FD_205663 | JGI IMG/M metagenome (GOLD analysis project Ga0325405, IMG submission 205663) | Populus deltoides microbial communities from Bellville, Georgia, United States - Xylem-Control-R2 | ecosystem: Host-associated > Plants > Phyllosphere > Stem > Wood/Secondary xylem...
ACATTCAATTAGCAACCGTGACTATTGAAAGATAAGGGCCAAATTGAAACTTTTACAATTTATAGGGTAAATATTAATAAACTTAAATCTATAAAGAGCCGAAATTGAATATTGTTGAGTATACATGTAGTAAAATATAATTTATGAATTTTCTCTTCTCCTCCTGTTTCGAACGGCTTGCACACGTTTACCATTTCTTGCCATAATTTTATTAGATAGATATTGAAAGCTCCTTTCACCTCTTTACTTCCAATGCGGTAGTTTTATTTAGAAAAGTATTAAATAGATGAGTATTTTTATTATTTTCTAGTATTTTTTATGATTTATGTATCAATATTAAAAATTTTAAAAACAATTCTAAAAAATATTTTTATATATTTTTAAAGATATTTTTAAAAACATCATGTTACTAAACACATTTTTCTAAAACCTTCATGTTCATTTAATTGCGGTCTCTAAAAGCATTTAAATCTAAAAATATCTCTATTTTTTTTAATATGGTGACTTATAATCCTTTTTATTTGAATCATAAAAGTATTTTTAGAACAAACATATTGAAATCAAATAATTTTTATAACTAGGTTTTTTTTTTCTTCAATTTCTGCTCTAACTTGCTTGTTGAATATCAAAGAATCATCTCAACCCAATAGTTTAAGTTTTTAAATGAGATTCTAAGATATGATTTATATTATTCTCTAACACACTCCATCAAGTGAAAGTTCTTTGGGCTTGAAACTTGCACTTGAGAGATTATTTAAAATTATTATTTTATGTTTTCAAATCGTTTTAATTTGTTGATATTAAAAATAATTTTAAAAAATATAAAAAATATTATTTTAATATATTTTTAAATAAAATATACTTTAAATTAAAATCATTATCGTAATTCTAAACATCATTATAATAATCAATAAGACAGCCTTCCAAAGTTGATTTTTCTTCCATTCAATGAATAGGTGCTATGACATGGCCCTTTGACACCTCCACGATTCAAATTCAAGAGTCATCCTCTGAAATGAACACCACTCAGTTGCAAACGACGAAATGCAGCTGAAAATCTCTCCTTCAACAAGCAAATCCTCTCCTTTGCCTTGGAAAATAATTAAAAAAAATCATTTAATATATTTTTAAATAAAAAATAGCTTCGATAGATATCATATATATATATATATATATATATATAACAATGCCAAACACACTCTTAAAATTAACAAATTTATTCTAATATGATGTTTTCATCTAATTTCTATTAATTATTGATATATGGCGAGCTCCTTATATGTTGTCAAGGATCAATTAAGTTCTAAAAGTCCACCTCACTTTCTTCATAATTGTCTATACAAGCAATGAAGGCCGTTGCTTTTTTTTCCCTTGCATTTCCCCATTGTTTTTTTTTCTTTCATTCATTTTTTTTTAATTTCATTCTTTTATGTTTACTTAATTTTAAATTTATCTTCAAAAACCAATTCAATTTATTTTTTATGAGGTTATCGTAATCTCAAACAAATATCGTGATATTTGGTTTGTATTTAATTTTACAAACATATCAAATAATTAAGTAAAAATAATTTTTTTAAAATAGTTTTAAAATCTAGTGGATTCCATCACACATATTGTTAATTTAGAGGGTTAATTGTGAAACCTGGGTCGATCCAATATATCGACATCTCAATATTAAAAAAAAATTATCTTGAATTTTTTTTAACTCAAACCACTATTTTTACATGTCGTTCGAGTTGTTTTTGGACTAGTCAAGTCGATTGAATCACATCTGAGTAATTTTTACATGATTTAATTTTAAATGCGGATTGGATAAGGAATCAAGTTGAGAGATTTCAGGGTTAATTTGTTAGGCATGCCAAATTTAATAATACTAAAAAAAATTTATGGCATGAATATATTTTTTTACATTCAATTTTTTTTTTTTTGTACCACAGTGTAGTATGGCCTGTAAACTAGTGATAAACTAAACTAGAAGAAGAAGATGGACGAGAGAAAGACATCAACTACATATAAACATGTTTTTCAATTTTTATCTCCATATTTTGTTTTTTTTTCATTAATTAATAATTTTATTGATGCGAAAATCAATGTAGCACTTTTTTTCATACTTAATTTGGTTTTTTCAATTACATCCTTTTAAGATGAAATTGGTGACTAATTTGTCAAACTTTGTTAAGAATTGAAAAAATTCAATGATAAGATATCAAAGTTAAAAACACAGAAATATAATGATCAATCTAATATTATGAGGCAAAGTTTATTTTGGTCTAAGAATTTATTTTTTTATTTTTTATCCCTAGATGAGAGAGACTCGCCGGAAAGTGACATTAGAAAGAAAAACTTACTGATTGAAATCGATTGATTTTGGCGTCAGAGAATTTCTTTTGATAAGGAGAATTCCAATAAGATATTATTTGGCCTTGATCGTGCCTAAAAATATAGATCTTGCCTTAGAAAGCTTTTGAGAATCATGTTGAGTTTTGTTTTTTACATCAATTTTATGGATGTTTTCGGCCACAAATAAATTTAGTTGGGTTTTATGTGTTTTCAGGTAAAAATAATTGACAAGATAGGTTATAAAGTCAAAAAATCTTCTTTTATGATTTTCTAGTCACTATAATGGTAGTTAGATTCTAGACAATAGTAGACTACATGATCATCATCTATTTTTAGAAAACAAAAATGTTTTTTAAAATAAAAATTTGGAATGATAAATAGATATTAGTAGTCGAGTGGTCAAAATGGCAATTTCAGGAGGTATATAAAAAGGTTTGATTTTAAGACCACATTTGGCTAATTGTTTTCCTTTGTAGTTTATTCCTTCTTTTCTCTTTGTTTTTTATACTTTGATGTTTTTTTAAAAAAAATATAAGTTTTTCAAGTTTGTTAGTTTTTTATGTTTATTTTCTTAAAATTTAATTTTTCTTTTGGTAACTTGAGGGACATTTTCATTGAAATAAAAAATGGCATATAAAAAAAAAAGTAAATGTTTAAGAATGTAAACTTAAAGAAAACAGTGAAGTAGAAAATGTATTTTTCTCACTTGAATGTTACAGATACAAGGTTACTCTTTATAGAGTTTAGGTATATCATAATAATCTTAACAGAAAATCTTATCAACATTTGAAATTTAGCAGAAGACGTGGGGTAGATCAGATTAGTTGGTCTTCCTAATCTTCCTCTAGATTTTCCTCTTGTTGATAGCTACAATTGCTTGATTTGCTGAACAATTCCATATTTTCCTCTACACGCCCCCTCAATCTGAAAGGAAGAGCTCGGACATTCAGATTGGCCAAAGTATTTTGAAACTTGCGTGGAGACACTGGTTTTATCAGTGAATCAGCAAGTTGATCTTTAGTAGAAATGAACTAAACCGTAAGTTGCTTTCTTTGAACTTGGTCACGCATATAATGAAAATCAATTTCGATGTGCTTAGTACGGGCATGAAACATAGGATTAACAGTCAAGTATGTGGCTCCAATATTATCACACCATAATAGTGGGGGTTGGAATTTTTAAGCCAATTTCAGATAAAATTGATTGCAACCATTGGAGTTCTGAGGTAGTGTCTGCAAGAGACTTATATCCAGCTTTTGTGCTACTACGAGCAACTGTAAATTGTTGCCCATGAAAACACAATAAGCACTTATTGACCGTCAATCATCACGATCATCTGCCCAATCAGAATCTGAAAAAACTTGAATTGCAAAGTGATGAGACCGACTAAGAAATAGTCTCGTTGATATGGCATGTTTAAGATAACGTAGTATTCTTTTTACTACTTGCCAATGTGGCTCCAACGGGTTATGCATGAAATTGCTTACTTTGTGAATTGAGAATGAAAGATCAGGTCGAGTAAATGCCAAATATTGCAGACTACAAACAATCTGTCTATAGAGAGAAGGATCCAAAAACTTAGCTCCTTCGATTGCAGATAGGTGAAAGGTAGTTGACATAGGACTTGTACATGGTTTTGCTTCTGCCGTGTGAGTGCGGTTTAGGAGTTCAGCAACATACTTTCTTTGAGTGAGATACATACCATCAGTTGAGCACAAGACCTCCACCCCCAAAAAGTAGCTAAGATCATCAAGCTCATTAACAGCAAAATCTGAACATAAGTCTTGAAGTACATAATGGATGGCAGTACTAGAATTGCTTGTGATGATAATATCATCAACATAAATAAGAATCACAACCAGAACATCATTCTTGTATCAAATAAACAAAGAAAGGTATGCCTTGCTAGCACGAAATCCAATCGCCTGTAGTTTATCTATTAGACGAGAGAACCAAGCTCTTGGAGTTTGTTTCAAGCCATAGATTAACTTATATAGTTTACAAAGATGATTAGGATATTGGGGATAGATATAGCCTTGAGGTTGAGCCATATAAACTTCCTCTTTCAATTCACCATGTAGAAATGCATTTTGGATATCAATTTGTTTAATCTGCCAGTTATAAGAAACAACAAAGGATAAGACTATTCAAATTGTAGCATGCTTGACAACAAGACTGAATGTCTCATTAAAATCAATTCCTTCTTGTTGATGAAAGACATTGGCAACTAACCTGGCCTTAAACCTCTCTATAGAACCATCTGTATTTTTTTTAATTTTGTATATCCAGCGGCAACCAACGATATTGGCTTAGGAGGATGAGGAGCAACTAATGACCAAGTCCCATTGTGTAGAAGAGCATCAAACTCTGCATTCATTGTTGTTCGCCATTGTGGTGACTTGACCGCATCACTTTAACATGTTGCTTCTACATCAGAAGAGTGAAGAGAGGTAAGTAATGTTTTAGGTAGAGGATATCGTACAAAAGCATCAGAGTTAGCTTTTGGTTTAAAAATATTGTTTCTTGATATGTTAATCATGGCATGGGTGTTGGTATTGCCTTGCATTACTGTAGGATTTAAGGTGGGTTGAAGAGGTGTCTTTAATAGACTGGAGAAGATGGGTTGGTCAGCAGCAAATATGTCTGGCGATGAGATGGAAGTAGTATGCCTAACAGGTGGTTCTTCATTTTTTCTTGCAAAGTGAGACACTAAAGGAACAGAATCATTAGTGAGAAAAATACATTTTCTAGTTTACTATTTTCTTTAAGTTTACATGGTATCAGAGCCTTGATGACCAAGTGGTCTCGAGTTCGAATCTCATCATCCTCATGTATTTGATAAAAATTAAGCACAAGGTAATGTGGATCTGTGCAAGTTTCAAGCCCAAAGGGCTTTCACTTAAAGGGGTGTGTTAGAGAATAATATAAATCATATCCTAGAACCTCACCTAACAGCTTAAACTATTGGGTTGAGATGGTTCTTTGACATTGTAGAGGAAAATATGGAACTGCTCAGCAAACCAAGCAACTGTAGCTATCAACAAGATGAAAATCTGGAAGAAGATTAGGAAGACCAACTGATATGATCTACCTGACGTCTTCTACTGAATCTCAAATGTTGATAAGATTTTCTGTTAAAATTATTATGCTGCACCCAAACTCTATAAAGAGTAACCTTGTATCTATAACATTCAAGTAAGAAAAATACATTTTATACTTCACTGTTTTCTTTAAGTTTACATGGTATCAAAGCAGTTCCACATTTTCCTCTACAAAGAACAAGGAGATTTAAAAGAATTTATTTTATTTCATTAGATATTCACATTGCTAATCAAAATTTATCTTTATTTTCCTAAAAAAAAAAGCTATAACAAAATACACAGCCTAATATATATATATATATAACAATTAAAGATAAATTCATTTTGTTATATATAATTTCATTTTTCAATGTCGGGTTTTTTATTAAAAAAAATCTAATTTTACCTTTCAATATTTAATTTATTTTGAATTAGTACTCATGATATGTTTTAGTTTTTATTTATATAGGATTATCGTGATCTCAAATAAATGTCCTAATATTTGCTGCTCAATTTTATTTTATTTTGTATTTTATTGGGTTATCATACTTTATAATTATGATTGCAAGTTTGACAAATTAATTCGAGTTAATCAAGGTCAATCTAATATATTAACAACCCAATATTCTTTTTATTTTTTAAAAAAATTCTTTTAATCCAACGAATCAAAAACCTAGTGGATACCTTGAAGCCTACACCCATGAAATATACATAAAGGGTATTTATAGAATAGGAGTGGATTGGAGATATTTAGCCTTATAAAGTATACACTCTGCTCATTACCGCCCCCAGTCCTAACCTAAAAGTTTGTCAGGGTGTGGTGGTCCTGCTTGCCATCTCTATTATACGTTGAAGCTGCCGGGCATCTTCGTGATCCACCGGTACAGGCTACCACCTCTGCTGTCAATATAAAATAAAAAGGAATCATGGGAAGTGTAGCTCAACTGGTCAGATTCTAGGTTTATTTTCTAGAGATCACCAGTTCGAGTCCCACAAACCTTAGGGTCATTAGATACTTACATGGTCGATAACTTCAGGGCTCGTGGGATTAGTCGAGGTGCTTGCAAGCTGACCCGGACACCCATGTTAATAAAAGAAAACATAAAATAAAAAGGAGAAACAAAACTACATATGCAAGAAACATACTTTGTCATCTCTCTATTTGTTATTTGTTTACCATGTTACGTGTTACATTACATGTCAGATATATATATATATATATATATATATATATATATATATATATATATATATATATAGTTTTTTGATGTGTTTTTGTATATAAATTTTTTTAAAATGTAAATTAAAAATTTTATACATATATTTAATTAAATAAATCAAGAACTAATTGTATTAAAAAAATTAACAATAAATAAAGAAGCTATAATAGAAATAGACATACATGAAATTGATTGAATAAAAAAAATATTATGTAAGGTTATATATAATAGAAATATTATTCAAAAATAAATATTTTTTATTTATATAAAACATAAAAAAATTATAGATGAATTAGAATAATATCTTTAAAAATTAAATGCATACAAAATAACTAAAAAATATTTTTTTTATTTAAAAGAGGCTAAAAAAAATAAAAGATAGAAGGCGTATTAATTTAAAGATAAATTAAAAAATTATTTTGAAAAAAAAATTCATATAAAAAGGCATAAAAATAAATTTAGAAAAAAAAAGGAAAAAAATCAGGTGTCGTTGGGCCTAACAAGCAAGGCCAACACGCCTGACCCATATAGTAAGGGCCCAAACACTTGGGCCTTTAATTTGTTTTTATTGAAAATGCCCTAAATTTTTTTTGAAAAAAAATTAAGTCAAATAACATGTCATTTGATTTTGCCTATATTACAGTCATTGTGGTGACTGTAAAATCAAGGTTGAAATTTTTTTACCTAAAAATTCTTTTTTGACCCAAAACACCTAGAAAAGACCCTAAAAACTTTAATAAACATGTTCATGCCCTAAAAAATCTAAAAAAACCGTTCTAAAACTTATCCACAGGAATTCAGCAACTTTTTCTCTCTCTTCTCAAACTAGGGACTACAAACTAAGCAAAATGAAGTTTCGGACCAAAATATTTTTTGTTAAAACTTCAAAAATTAGAGGAACCCATTGTTATAATTAGTAAAGAATGAAAACTAAGTTGAATATTTCATAAAAAATTTCAAAAACACCAGCCATTGTCTTTGTGTGTTTTATTTTAGTAACCTATCTTTTAATTTTATCATTCTTTAACAATTTTGGCTAAATTAACCTTTAATTAGACCCTTAAAAAGCAAAAAAAAACGAAAAAAAGGATGAAAAAAAAACACTCATGAGCATAATGAATCCTCAATAATAGTGGTGTTCAAAGGAGTGGGAAACCTCTCAGGATATACCAAGTGCCCATTGGATGGGCCATTCTTGTTCTTTCTTGAGTTTGAGTTCGCACTAGGTGAATGATTTCGCTTAGGAGGTCTTTCTAATTGGCTCTCCTTATAAAAATAGAGAGGTCGGTTTCATAGTACACTTTCCTCTTCTACCCGTATATGATTCTCCATAACTTATTTCACCTTAAGCAAGCTTCTATTTAGCAAGGTGTAAAGCTCTCTTAAGAGAGCACTCTTTCTTACCCCAATTATTAAGGCCTTTGAGGTCAATGGCTTAAAAAACTCTTTCATCTTTAGCATCTCCTTGTTAAACATCTTTAAATATGTTCACGTGGACTCATCATCTAGTTGGGTAACCCTAAAAAGCTTCATGGAACTTTGTTTAGCGTACTTGTACTGAAACACGACAATAGTTTGTCCACATGAGCTTTGTTTTGCACATCATATTGTTATCCTAGATGACCAGCTCCAAGCTACTCCACATGTTTTGCATGTGTTCTCTTGGTCGGTGAGACCATCATAGTAGTTCGAGCTTATTTTTATAGAGATTAGCCCTGGAGAATTCGAGTATCCAAAATTCATATGGATAAGGGCAAGCCCCACACTTGGTTGGGGTTATAGATATTTTTCTAGATATACTAAAAGACCACGTCTCTTGGTCTTTTATCTATTAGGATCTGGGAAGCTTGAGGAGTCTAATGCAGAATAATGTAATTGGTAACTATCATTCATCCTGTGATAATGAGAAGAGGCATGCCTTGAGTACCCACTCTATATATGGGTATCAAACAAAGCGAGTTATCCTTCGAGGTACTTGGTGAACACGAGGCAAAACAATTTCCTAATGTTACTTTGTTTAGACCCCTTGGGGTAGTGTAACTGCCTATAGGCATTAGGAGCAACCAATGATGATGGCATTACGGTACCAGGTGGTGCCAAGAGTGTCAAGACTTGTTGGGATGTCAAGGCTTAATTTTTTTTCTTGGGTTGCTAACACTGCCTGAAAGAAGAGTTGCACTTAATTGATAAGTTATTGATAGTCCAACTGGGTAAAAGTGTCCGAGATAACGGGAACATCCGTCACGTTTCCTAGCCTCAAGGTGTCTTAATTGTCTTCTATGAAGTGGCTTAGAAATATCAAGAATAAGTTCTCGAAGAAATAATTGATTTTTTATCAGGTTCTCACACACAACATCAATAGATGATGCTCCAAAATCTATGATGCTTGGAAATAAAGTTTTTTTATAGTTGGATTATAGATTAATCAAGAGTTCATTCAATTAAATTCATTCTTTATAGCAAAGGAATGTGATCTCTTAATGAAAGAATCCTAATATCTCTAAAAAAAAGTCATCTTTTGGTTGAGTTTAGGATTAAATGCTTAAGTCAGTATTTTGGTTAAGGAAAAGTGCAATAAATATGCAAATAAGTATTAAATTATAAGAACAAGGTTTTTGTTCTTTTTTTGGTATAAAATGAATACTTTATGAAAAAATAATACATGCATATTAAGAATAAAAGTTATGAACCTTTTATTTAGGTGATTTATGAAGTATTTATGCCTCATAAACCTCATCTTATTATTTTAAGGAGAGGGTTGGAAAGTTATTTCATCCTTGTAGTATTAATAAGAGATAAATATCCTTAACATAAATATTAATATAGGACAAACATCTTACATATATATTAATAAGATGAAAATGTGATAAGTCATAGAAGATTCTTGTATGTCCAGGAATGTAGATAAAAAATCTCAATGAACTAGATGTTAGGTTTAAACCACAAAATAAAGCTTATGAGACACTAGAATGTGCACTAAGCTTAGACGTGTGGCCTGGACTTGAGAGGTGTCAGGTATACACCTGATGTACAAGTGTCAGGTGTATGCTTAGGCCCAAAAACACCCAAACCCAGGTCAATGGCTTGGGTCAAAATAATTTTTGAAGATCCTTCGAAGCCTGAACCATCATTTAAATGGACTTTAGACTTATCAAAAATTATTTAAACAATACTGATAAATTATGTTCTTTAAGGTTTCTTTTTTCTAGTTGGTGGAGGAATGATTATGCAACATATAGGTGAATGTTGATACAGAAAATTATTATCTACTATGTATATATAAAAATCGAAGACAAAAATAGTAAATTGTAGATAATTGATGCATAGTCACCTCCAAATAATGATACATCATCAACTTCAACTAATAATAAAATAAATAAATAAATAATATAGTTAAAAAGTAATATCTCATCTTAATATATAATTGAATTTTGTCCTTTTTTTAGTATTTTGAAAATTGAAAAATCACCATATAAACATTAGCTGAATTTAATTCTACAATAATTAAATTTAACTTTTCTAAATAGCATTTTCTATTAACTTTCACTTTATGATAAAATTTATTCAGTGACAAATGAAGTTAATTTTAGCTTCCAAAAAATTGAGAAATATTATTTTTCTTTCATAATTTGTTTATAAAGCCTTTAGATTATCTCTGATTTATTGGCTTAAAATCTCTTTATTGCCCTTCAAATAAATTATTCTTTATGAGTTTTATTTTCTCACCTTTTTTCAAGAGGAATGATTTAAAAAAAAAAAAAAACCAAG
>Ga0325405_1008208_pt1 | contig 10407 bp, 7 predicted proteins | sample PopdelMetagenome_21_FD_205663 | JGI IMG/M metagenome (GOLD analysis project Ga0325405, IMG submission 205663) | Populus deltoides microbial communities from Bellville, Georgia, United States - Xylem-Control-R2 | ecosystem: Host-associated > Plants > Phyllosphere > Stem > Wood/Secondary xylem...
TGTGTAATTTAAAAGAAAAAAAAAAGAATATATGACTGAAAGGTTACTATTTTTTGTTGTTTTAAAAGGAAAAATAATTATCTTAGTGTGATAAAAAAAAAAAAAGATATCTTGATCCTTAAACAATCTTGCAATAATTAATGATCCATTGAAAAAGATGATTCTATCTCGAATTGTAAATGGCACTGATGATTTTTAGTTTTTTTTTTTTTAAAAAATTATATTAGCATGCAAAGAACACTTCTTGAATTTTAATGTCGATGGCTCCTAGGGAAAATCAAAGAAATTACATGGGGAGATCATCAAGGTGACATGAGCCGGAATTTCGAAGGTTAAAGTTGCTCCCGTCAAAATTTAAAGGGTCTCTTTCTTTGTTGTCGGCAAACTTGACTTCATTGATATTCTTTTCACAGAAAATTGTAAAATAAAAAGGAATATTTTGATGTTAACCATCCATGAAGAAAAACATTCCAAGACGAATTGTGATTTTTACCTCAAAACAAAATAGTGTTATTCGCACTCCACTGTTTATTATAGATGCTAAAATAGCTTTATTTAATTTATATTTTTTATTTTATTGAAATTTTAAAAGTAATAAATTTTACAAAGGACCTTCTTTTTTCTTAAAAAAAAAATATACAGGAAAAGTAGTTTAACATTATTCATAAATAACTGTGGCTTTATTTTTCAGAACACTTGTCTAATATTTTTTTTCTACAGTATTAATGTTAAGCTGGTAGCAAAAACTACAGGTCTCTTGATTTTTTTCCCTGGCTAGTAGATCTTGTAAATCTATAAAAAATTGTATTATAAATTGTATATTATTATTAATATTTTAATATTGTTTCTGAAATAGTAATTTAATTGCTAGAGATATATATTAGGAACTAGAAAGTATGGTGATTATAGATGACAAACCCGACCCCTCCAAGATATATTGTTTAAGACAAACATATACTGTGAATGATAAAATTGAAACCAATTGAAAATAAAATAAAACACTTAAATTATAGTTTTTTTCCTTTACTTTTCTTGCTATCTTTTTTCTTCTTGATATTATTTTAAAAAGTATATTAAATTAATTTGCTTAGAAGTTAAAATTAAAGAGTAATGTAGACTCATATTAAATAAAATTATATTAGTCTCTACAACAAAATGAAAATAACACCGTTGAAAAAAAAAGCATGCAATCCCCGCTGTCGCTAGCCCGCGCACCCGCACCACCATCACTTCTCCCGCTGTCATTTCCACTGTTTTCATGAACCCTCCCATCACTAGCATTGCTGACGCACACCACCGCTATAATTTGTGCTAGCAACGCGGGAACATGTGTATAAGCCACGCGTTAAATTTTTTAATTTTTTGTCGTTAGTAACACTGTTTAAGTAAAAATTTAGACTCCACACGTATTTCTAGTGTTTTTTTGAATAAAAACCTCCAGCCAAATCTCCTTCGGTCTCCCCACCACGACCACCACAAGGTATCGATGAATTAAGATAAAAACACTACGTTTCTCTTAATTTAATTAGTTAAGTTGTGAGATTTTTAGTTTTAGTTTATTGTTGTTTGTGTGGTGTCTAATAATTGAGTATTTTGTTTGAATTAAAATAATTTGAGGTTTAAGTCGGGTAATTGAGTATGTTTTTACATAAATGATGCTGTTTACTAAATCAATTAGGTTTGAATCAAATAAATCAGGCTTGTAAATAAAAAAAATTAGAGTTTGTGCTGAGTTTGAAGATAAAATATAGTAATTAAATATATTATTTGAATTGAGATAATTTAGATTATAATTTATGAACTTAGGTATGTTTTAATGTAATTGATGTTATGAATGTCAAAACAATACCAATTAGGGTTTGCATTGGGTTTGACTATAAATTACAGTAATTATATATATATTATTTGAATTGAGATAATTTAAATTCTAATTGATATAATTAGACATGTTTACATGCAATTGATGTTATGAATGTCAAAATAATAGCAATTAAGATTTACATTGAGTTTTAAAATAAATTATCAAAAATAAATATTTATTTTGAATTGAAATAATTGAGCTAATTTAGATTTTAATCGATGTAATTATATTTTAAATTTAGTTTAAATATCAAATGGTAACTATAAGATAATGAGGCTTTTTGTTATGAAATTTGGCCATGATATATCACAGCAGAGACATGATTTGCTATGATATGTTTTTTATTTTTTATTTTTTTTTGTAGAAATTCAGTATACAGTGTTGATTTGGCAGCTAGACAAACTGTTAGCCTTAAAAATTAGTCAATAAATACTAGTTCGCTTGAATATTAATTTTAATTATCTATGATATTTTTTATGCAACTATAAAGTCTTCAGGCACCAAAATATCAATGATATTTCCATGAAATATACCATAAAAAGTTAAATTGCTTTGGATAGCGAAGTTGAAAGTTACTCACGGATTGAGATTGGCTGCGTCGGTCTATTGTGGAAGTCATGATGGATACAAGTGGTCATGATTGATATAAGGGTTATGAGACCTCAACATTGAATTTAACAAATCTCAACGGATCTAAGTGTCTTACCCTCGTCTCTCTAGACCATCATTTCCTTTCCCGATTTATACATGTATGATGTATTTAGAGAGGGTTTGGCAGTGTGGTAGTGGTTACTTTTCAAATAGTTTTTCGTGTCGAAATACATGTCAATGATATTTTTTTATTTTTTAAAAATTATTTTTGATATCAGCACATCAAAATGATTCAAAAAGTACAAACCACATTCAATTTTAATAAAAAAAAAATTTAAAATTCAATGAAAAACAGGTTGAACCGCAGAGCAAAACCCTCTCTTAGTTCGGACATGGTTTTTATATATATATATATATATATATATATATATATATATATATATATATATATATTTTTTTTTTTTTTTACTGCAAACGGAGTTCCCATGTAACATTTTATTTTTAACTTTTACCGTGCGATTGGATATCATCACTATTCACAGACAAAATAGGGATGTTAACAATTTTTATTTTATTTTGTGTGTTTTACTATAATGTTTGAAAATATAGTTATAATTATTTTTGAAAATATTTTTCATATTTAAATATATTAAAATAATATTTTTTTATATCTTAAAAATTATTTTTAAAATTAACATATCAAAACAATCCAAAATATATAAAAAATTAATTTTTAATTTTTTAAAAATATAGTTTACACCACATTCTCAAATGGATAACTATTAAAATCTAAAAGATGAATTTGCTGTTTTAAATAGATACACACAAATGTTTCAAAACTTTGTTGCGGATGATCTACTTATTTTCAAACTTTTATGCCTAAGGTATTTTTTATTTAAAAAATTATTAAAATAATTTTATTTTTTTAAAATTTTTATTCTCAACATGATACATCAAAACAATAAAATATCATAAAAAAATAATCTAAAACAAAAAAAAAATTAAAATTTTTTCAAACAATTCTCTCTGTATGCTCTAACTGAAAGTCACCACAAGTTTTGTTCGATACCAGCAAAGCATCTTCAAGTCCCAAAATAGACTTGCAGGAACTCACTCATGCTTGCCAAACCACAACTAACACCGAGAGTTGAATATCATATTAAAATCACAAATTACCAAAAATATCTTATCCATTCACTCGTGTCACTTTAGCTGTACTCTGTATGATACCCACTAATGTTAATTATAAAAATAAAAATAAAAAAGCAGTTTTTTAAGAAATTAAACTCTTTTTTAAAAGCTGGACTCACACACCGTATAAATATCATTTTAGTGTTTTTTTTAATAGTTTTAATGTATTTATATTAAAAATAAGAGAGATTTAAAATATTTTTAAATAAAAGATATTATTTAAAAAAAAAAATCATGTACTGGAATACCCAGGCCCCCTCTGGCCTCTTTCCCTCCCACGCCCCCCTCTACTATTCTCTTCTGTACACAAAAATAATCTTTTAAGAAATCTCCACCTGAAAACAAAACAAAACATCCTTTTCATCATTTCCTGGCACACAAAAAACAAACAGCTCTCCCTCCCTCCCTCCCTCCCTCCCTCTCTCATTTTTCTTGAAATGATCTTTCTCTCATTCTAGAACATAAGCTTTCTTTCTTTATTTATTTGCATGGCTATAAACACTATAATGAAAAATAAAACTTACAATGTTGTCAGTAGTGAGGGGAGTGGCGGGGACGGAAATTCTTCTAGTCCACCATCGTCGCCACGGCGTCAGACAAGCGGCTTCTCTCAATGTCGTCGGCGGCTCCGCTCGAAGGTTCAGTTGCAGTACTTTCGCAAAGACAGTTTGGCTGCCGGGATTTTTGTACGGCGGAACATACAGTTCCTCCTGCTCTTGTTCTTTCTCTACTTTTCTGGTTTGATGATGTGTGTAGGCCGGTTCTCGGATTTCTTGCGTCACTCTCGTGAGCCTATTGCGATCTATAAAAGCCATGTCTTGTTGGAGAAGCTTTGGCATGATATCGAAACTGATAATTCTACTGCTCTCGAGGTTTTCCTTTTTTTTTTTTGTGGACTTTTGTTTTTGCGTTGTTTAATTTTTATTTTCTGTTTGGTTGTTGAGCAAAAGTGGAAAAAGGAAAAGTAAAGGAAGGAAAAAGAAAGAAAGAAGTAAAGCTTGCAACCACCGAATTACTACGTGGGGCCGAAACAGAAAAATTGTTGAAGAAAAACTCAAAGTCTAAAGAGAGCGGGGCTAATTTAATCATGATCGAGGCATTATTAATTTTCGAGAGGCTTTTGATTATTAATAAAGTGAATTGCTAAGTTCTAACAAGGGGTTATGCCATATAGCCAAATTAATGATATATATATATTTTTAATTTATTTTTCCCACTTAAACTATAATTTTTAATATTTTTTTTGCAGTTATCTTCTGTATGGCAATTCAAAAGGAGAATGAAAGTGCAGAAACCTTGTCCCGTGTTAGCTGCTAGACGGCGTTTGGGCTCAGTCGAAGGTAGTTGTTATTGTTGCTGAGAATTTTCAGTCTAGTAAACAACCCTTTGCCTTTCTCCTGGGCATGAGTCCCTTCTGTTTCAAAGATAATGTCGGCATGCTAATCAGCGCTAAGGGTAAAAATTAACTGAGTTTTTAAGAAGCTAAACTGATATTTTGTATTTTCAAGTGCAGTGTCGTCTGGTCCCGCCGGGTACTTAATCGTGGAGGCAAATGGTGGTCTTAACCAACAGCGCTCTGCGGTATTTATTCATTATCCTATTTACCGCTTTCCATTTCCCGGTGTCATTGTAGGATAAGCCTGCACTCATGTGCCCCTCATGTCTTGTTGTAGATCTGCAATGCAGTTGCTGTAGCTGGAATTTTGAATGCAGTACTGGTCATCCCTAGTTTTGGTTACAACAGTGTCTGGAAGGATCCAAGGTCAGCTGCTGAATTATTCCCTCCTTTTTATATAAAAAAAATAAAAAATAAAATTCCTTGACCAGGTTTTAAATTTCAAACGTGGTGAGTTGTTATTAAGGTCTCTCTGGCTACTGTAATGACCATCTAATTATCTAAATGCAATCATCCCTAGTTTTCGTTACAACAGTGTCTGGAATGATCCAAGGTGAGCTGCTGAATTATTCCCTCCTTTTTATATAAAATAAAAATAAAAATAAAAATAAAAATAAAAATAAAAATTCCTTGACCAGGTTTTAAATTTCAAACGTGGTGGGTTGTTATTAAGGTCTCTCTGGCTACTGTAATGACCATCTAATTATCTAAATGCACTCGTGAATTTAAAGAAGTCGTGTTAGTGTAACCTGGAAGTGCTTAAGAGATAGTGCAGAACTTTAATTGAGACTGAAACACGTAAATATATTCGATTTTTCTGAGAGAGGTGCCTCCATTTTTCAGAGTTTTGCCTATAAGAGTAACAGTTACTCCAAGCATGACATCTGAAAGACGTGATCAAATACTGATCTTGTCAATATCATTTTCTTTTAATTTGAGACAAGATGGTGGTGGGTGCTTGCCATAAAAACCTTCAGGCTTGATGTTGCAATTATTTCAATTATGTATGTCTAGATTGATGGATGTGTCGATGTTGATTGCACCATACATGTCATGATGCGAACGCATAAGCAGTTTTTTGGGCATTTTATATCTTCTAGTTTGTGGATGAACCCGATTGGCATGTGTATGTAATCAAGTATAACCAACTATTTTTTTGGAGCAAATTTGAGGTTTTTGGTTCAGATGGGGAAACTAACAGTGGTAATAGACCCACTATTTGTATTTGGAAACTTGCCAAAAGTGTACCAGGACAATGAGTTCCACCCCTGAATTCTGTTGCTTTCAGTGATTTTCTTTTAAAACTGAATCTTTCATGAACAAACCAATTATAGCTAAAGATTCATTTGTTTTACAGTGAGTTCAGAGACATATATGATGAAGATCATTTTATAGCCACACTTGAGGGTTATGTGAAAGTGGTTAAAGAGTTGCCTGATGAGTTGATATCAAAATATGACCACAATATTTCTAATATTCCACACCTCCGTGTTGAAGCATGGGCTCCTGCTAAACATTATTTAGGTGAAGTTTATCCTGTCCTGCAGGAGCAAGGGTACGTGATGAAGCATTCTTTCCTGTTCTTTCATTTCCTTTTACTATCATTTATTTCTTCCCTCAATTAGAACGTGTCTTTTTGAAGGAAAATGACTAATCTGTTAGTTGCTAATTTGTCCCAGCTATCATGATTTCTGCATTTACTACTTTCTAACCAGATATCTGTTGAAACACGCTTCTAGCTTGTTTTTGACTATTCACTCCTTTCAAAACAGGGTCATCCGCATTGCACCCTTTGCCAATAGATTGGCAATGAATGTCCCATCTCACATTCAATTGCTTAGGTGCATAACAAATTACAGAGCATTGAGGTTCTCTGCTCCTATAACAACCCTAGCACAGAAATTGGTAAACCGAATGATTGAAAGGAGCTCAATGACTGGTGGAAAATATGTGTCCGTTCACCTTCGATTTGAGGAGGTATTAAAGCTCATATATTATTCTATTCTAAGCAAGGTTTCTTTTCCTTGAAATATTTTATGTTGAGCATGCTGAGGATCCTATTTCATATAACGATAAACATACCCGTCCTCATCTTTTAGGACATGGTGGCCTTCTCATGCTGTTTGTATGATGGAGGGGATGCTGAAAAGTCTGAAATGCATTCATTTCGGGAAAAAGGGTGGAAGGGGAAGTTCAAAAGAAAAGATCTCGACTTTGTAGCTGGTCGTAATCGTATAGATGGAAAATGCCCTCTAACACCCTTGGAGGTACCCCATTTATCTTCCTCTTTTAGCACTTTTCATTTGAGCTCTTTGTAGCGCCCTTCCTTTCATAAAATGGCTGCTATAATGAGTTGCAGCCTTAACACAAATTTCCATGGTCTTCAACTTGCTCTTATAGCATCCTAAATTAAATAGAATGACCTTGAATAGTGCTTGAGAGCTTTTCTCTAAGTTCCTACTTCCTAGTACATTCTCTGTTCTCTTGGTTTGTTTTGTGCAGTGCAACATTTTCATTACTGTTTAAAAACTGAAAAAAAGATTTGTTGCATTGTGCTATAAAACAAAACAAAATTCTTACTGTTTTGATAATAACAAAGCAAATTAACTGCGAATAACTCTTAATTCAACCTGGTGTTGTTAGCACACTATCTTTCAAATCACCTTATTGGTTTTCATCCTCGTGATCTAATTTGGCCAGTAATCACTCTTTTCTTTGTACATGATGTTTTTCCTGTCAGCATAGGTTGGGATGATGCTGCGTGGCATGGGGTTCGGTAGCAACACTTCAATTTATTTAGCCTCAGGGAAAATTTACAAAAGAGAACAACATTTAGCTCCTTTATTGAAGATGTTTCCCCTTCTTTACACCAAGGAGTCACTTGCAACCTCTGACGAACTTGCTCCTTTTCAGGTAAATCCTAAATGCTCACTATAGCCCTCTTGCATTGTGTGGTTAAAGGAGTTTGTTGGATCATGATGTTTTTGAAAATTGATTGATATGCTTTACAGATTACCCAAACCATGTCTACAACATGCGCCACTTTACCATTCCTGCTTCACTTACAACCCGTGTTTTATCTGAGCTTCTGCCATCAAATTTGGAAGGCATTTTTTTTGACGAGGGATTCTAAGCAATATACTTGATACTCTGCTCCAAGTGTTATTTGTTATTTAGTCCCTATAATTTAACAAAACTATCCAATCAATCCTCATGGTTTCGAAAACTATATATTTAATTTCTATGTTTACATTTTTAAAATCATTTATAACTTAGTCCTTTCATCAATTTCTTGCTGTTTTCCAAAGTTTTTTTTATTTTTTTCAACAATATAAAAATTAAAATATAACTAGGCAATATGAGTTTTTTTTATTTGTGAGACATTTTTGGAACAAGAAACTACTAAATTGAGGATGTTTACTGTTGATTAAGAGACTTTTCAATTATCTTCAGCGACTAATTAAATAGGTTTTATAAAGTACAGGGATCTAGTTAACTCTATTTTTAAAGTTTCTACGAGATCAATAGGATTTTGCAATGTCCATGGATTAATTCAATTGAATGATGCTGAATATGTCTAGATTGCTATGTTGACTGTATCAGTAGACAGCGAGTTTATTTTTTTCAGCTTCTTGGCATGAATATGAACATTATACAAAATGATTCTGAATATAGAAACAAACCCATATAAAAAGCTGAATACGTCTTGACTGCTATGCATGTGCTTATTTTTCAATTTGACCCGGAAGCTTATTCTACTAACTTGCTAAAACACCTATTTTCTATGATTGCAGGGCTACTCTTCAAGGCTGGCAGCTTTGGACTACACTGTATGCTTGTTCAGTGAGGTTTTTGTGACAACTCACGGTGGAAACTTCCCACATTTTCTGATGGGTCACCGTAGATTTCTTTTTAATGGGCATGCAAAGACCATAAGGCCTGATAAACGCATGCTTGTTGGTCTACTAGAGAACATGACAGTCAGGTATTTTCTCCATCAACTGCGTCATTCCTCTTCGTTTATATCCTTGTGTTTATTGGAACTGAGTTAAAAGGTAATGTTAAAATTTTTAGATTTGCAATCTGCTTCTTCTATCTTTGATTATGACATGATAGATAGGGGTTCAGGGGAAAACACTGACGGATAAAATGTCTTGTGGTTGCCATTTGGCAGTTTGACATGTTCTAGCAACTAGCAGTTAGTATATTCAACCAATGAAAATGCTCCAGAGATCGTATTTCTCGATTATTTCACCACAAGCTTAGTAAGCAAGAATTTGAAAATCGTTGTAGAAGAATATATTATAGAGGACGTTGTTATGAGGATTTAAACTTAGCCAGAGAAGACCTGGGGTAAAGTGGTTCTTGCTTTATGTACAGTTTAAAGCTTGAGTGCAAGATGCTATTGAGCTCTAGAACTTGGCAAAGGCCTAATGCAGAAAAAAAACATGTATCATTAGTTGATTATGGAATGTTTACTCGTTGGATTTGCAGCTGGAAGGACTTCAAGGATGACATGGAAGCGATGCTCCTTGAAAGTGATCGCAAGGGAATGATGATTCCAAGAGTCAGAAAATTCAACAGAAAGAATTCGATCTACACATTCCCGTTGCCAGAATGTGACTGTCTCCAATCACATGACTCCTCGCGCGGGATAAACAATACTCTTATTGTTCTTGATCCTCAACTTGAGGCCACAAGAGGAAGAGTTCCAGTCTCAGATTAGCTCTCATCTCATGTATAATAATCCATCGATGCTTTTATAGTCTATGCAGCTCGGGCTGTTTTCTTCAGCGGTCTTCCAGCAGTTCAGCCCGTTCTCGTGGATTGTTACATTTTTCATGCGGAGAGATGTGTGGATTCCGATTTTTTTCAATTGAGGAATTCTTTTTAATGTAAATTAAAGTTTTGTAAATATATATCAGACTAAAGATATATAAACCATGACAAGGACAGAAGATATTTAATAAAAACTTATACATGTTTAAAACTGTAAGCATGTAAAAGCATAACCAAGTCTGATATATATTTATTATTTGTGCATTTAGAATATTAGCAATATTTATTTTTAAATTCTAATACCAATTTTGGTTTAGATGTGTTTCTACACAAGGTGTGTGCTACAAGCTCTCAAATCAAAGTTAAAATATAAAAAAAATAAAAAATAAAAACACTCAAAATGAGGTGAGGTGAGTAAGGGTAAATCTGAAAAATCTAAGTTTTAATTTTTTTTTAATTTTTTTATAGTGAATTTTAGAAGATATAATTTTATTGAATGAATTTTCACTATTATCGTTATTATATATAAAAAATTAATTCTTTATTTATCTATAATTTATTTAATCAAAACAAATTTCCAACACAGATA
>Ga0325405_1008212_pt1 | contig 10403 bp, 6 predicted proteins | sample PopdelMetagenome_21_FD_205663 | JGI IMG/M metagenome (GOLD analysis project Ga0325405, IMG submission 205663) | Populus deltoides microbial communities from Bellville, Georgia, United States - Xylem-Control-R2 | ecosystem: Host-associated > Plants > Phyllosphere > Stem > Wood/Secondary xylem...
TTTTAGATTAAGGGGTTATTTGAGAGTGTGATAACGGTTATTTTTTAAAGTGTTCTATGCTCTGAAATGCATTTAAATAATATTTTTTTATTTTTAAAAATTATTTTTAATATTAGTATATCAAAATGATTTGAAAACACAAAAAAATGATTTAAAATAAATAAAAAATTAATTAATTAATTTTAAAAAAAAAAAAAACTAAGAATCAAACAAACATAAAAAGGTTAAAAACCACCGCTTCCTAAAATAAACCGTCACAAACAAATGATGCTAAGTTGCTAGAAAATCTTTGGACTTCAGAATATATATATATTGTTCACTACAAAGTACAAAACAACATTTATCGACACGAAGCTCAAACATGTCAGCTCACTTGCAAAAAGCCTTCGCTCTGAAATATCGGTTTGACTTGAAGTTAAAATTAAATGTGTCTATGGTAAATATTTTATAAAAAAAATGTGTTTAGATTGACAGAGTTTTTAATGTAGTTAATATTTTCAAGATTATAATTTCAAAGCCATGAAAAAATCTAAAATACTAAATGAAAACATCTCAATGTTCCCAAATATACTGAAAAACAGTTTTTAACACGATATAATAAACATATTGCCGGCCAACAGCACTCGTCTGTTTGTCTAAGTAGCAACGTTTGTGTTTCTTCAAAACATACTGATATATATGTTTGGTTACTATATGCTAAAAAATTCTATTACACGGGTACCACTATTTTGTCGAGGGTGGACCTTGATTTTGAAAAAACAATAAAATACTACTTCTTGCAAGTTCAACTACAGGTAACCCTGCTGTCCTCACACAAATTTGACTTTACGGCACCATTATGTCGTGGTTTTTTTTTAAGCATTTAGTGTATGTTTGTTTTCTTGGTTGCTTTTGTATTTCAAGCAAACCACAGAAAATACATGTTTGGTAATATATAAATAGTTGTTTATTTTTTGTGGGTCCTAGTTAAATTTTTGTTGAAAACGCAGGTGAAGGAAAAGCTACTCCAAGCTGCTTCTCAGCTACTGTAGCGGGACGTGCTGAGTTTTCACTTTACACGTCCCGTGAATAGTATTAACTGTTCATGATAGGACTGGGTCTGGTCCGAACCTAAATGTATTAGACAGGCTCCGATCCAGAAAAAATAAATCCAATTTTTTTAATTATGTTTTATTCAAAAAATAGTGTTCAATATTATTTAATGACATTACATAAATTAGAAGAAGATCGCATGATAGCATAGTATTTGCAGAATTTGATAGTGATTCCAATTTTATTCCTGATGATATTTTACATGATTTTGTTGCATGCTAAAAAACCATGAAAATTATAGTCCTTATCGAATGAATTTCGTATGTGATAGAATTATAGATAGTTTAATTAGAACAATAAAAAATATTTTATATAAAATATTATTTATTTCAAGATGTAATAACAATTGTTAAATCTATAACGTTTAAATTAAAAATCATCAATATTAATATACATATTTTTTGGTTATTATAATCTCAATTTAAAAAGCATTTCCAACCAAATATATTAAATTATTTTTTATTTAACTTCAATTTCAACCACAGTTTTAACCAAACATATATAAATATCAAACCAACCTCAACTAAAAGTATTTTTTATAAAAGAACTTTTTAGTACTTTTTATAAAAGAAATTTTTACAAACCACAATCATAAAAGCTATCACAATACCAAACAACTTTTTTCATATTAAACTACTTGATAGAAAGGATAGAATTTGTAAAAATAAAAATAAATTGGTCATAATTATAAAGTGAGTTTATTTATTTTCAAAATATTTTGCGTAATTGGGACATGTCTAAAAAAAACAAATTTTTTTCTTTTTTTTTTTAAATATTGATATAATTTTTTTTAATCATAAAACTATCTCCCTAAAACATATAAAAATAAAAATGGTTTAAATCATATTTTTTAAACTTGACAAGGGATTGATGCGGGACAAGAACTAAATAATAAGTTAAGAGTGTTTGACTAAATTAACCTAATTTTCTCTTTGCAAAATTTTATTGGTTGTAAGATAATTTTTTTATATAATTTTTTATTAATATTATGAATGAAGTCTTTTTAGGTAATTATATCATAACATTAAATTGAATTATAATTTTTAATCAAATACATTAAATTATTTTTTATTCAATCTCAATTTCAATTTCAATTATAATTTTAATTAAATATCTATCTTTTCAAATCAATTATAATTAAAAATACTTTTTTCAAGACAAACTCACAGTAGCCATCACAGTATCATTTATGAAAAAACCGCTGAAATCGCAACAGTGCCCACCCAAGCCAAAACCATCAACAAGAAGCGAAGTGACACGTTCTTTAAGACTTGATGGCTGTCTCGTCTCCCCTTTGGTAATTGGGACACGTACGTTTGCATCCGAAGCACATGAGAGGCTTATTAAAACCAGTGGCTTTTTACCTGCCAAGAGGAAAAGAAAGATCATGTGTTGTTTTTCTTCTTCTTCTTCTTCTCTCTCTCTCTCTCTCTCTCTCTCTTTTTATTTTTTCCTCTGAGAATTTGTGCCTTTATTAAAATAGAAAAGTGCTAAAGAATGGATTTTCTTTTATGTCAGCGATGCTTTGGAACCTGTAAAACCCGATTCCTGTCTGAATTCAGTGAATGCACTCGTTTACATGTTTTTCTATTAATAAATTAAGAGCTGAGTCCCTTTTTTTTATCAAATTAAATCGGTTCATGCTTCGACGAAGCGTTTGAAAACGCGATTTACATCTTGTTATCAAAAAAAAAAAAAATTAAAATTTTTTTTATTAAAAATTAATATGATTTATATATTTTGGATCGTTTTAATGTGTTGATATCAAAAATAATTTTTAAAAAATAAAAAAATTATTAATACACATTTTGGTATAAAAAATTATTTAAAAAGTAACGGTTACCACACTGTTAAACACTCTTGTACAATCTATATAAATTTTATAATAATTATTTTTTTGAAAGAAAAAAAAAAGTGTGTGTATCTCAATGCCCCTTGTTTGTATTAAACAACCATGCTCTCAATTATTTGGAGAAAGACAAATCGCCCCCAACTATCCCAAGTTCTCAATTGGATCCCTAATAAGAAAATTCCCAAATAATCAATGATTCAAATTTATGGTAGAAACGATGAGTTTTCAAGCCAAATAAGTCCTCGGTTTTACTATTTTAAGAGGGAAAAAAAAGTTAAGGTGCAGATTAATTGGCTGGTGCCCGATAGGTGAGGAATCTAATCGAAAGAAAATTATTTTTATTTGCGGATTCAATTGAAAATTAGGTGATGATTTCAAGACAAACCACCCTCCCTTTTATCATCAATCAATACATATTGGGACGAGTAAAATGGAATCAACCGACCGTAGCAGAAACCAGAGTAAAAACAAGTGACTGATGTTAGAAACCATCAAACACTAACCTTGAACACCTGGGGCTGTCCCTCCACGCATCTACTACAAAATCTATATAAATATGTAACAAGATCTTGCTAATTTCATCATGCAAAACTCTCCCCAAACTTCCTCTAACTTCTCTCATTAACTAGCCAGCATTGATCTGTTCACTTACCTCTCACAATGTCTAAGAATGTTGTAGCTCAGTCTCCTCTTCAGAGAAATAGCTTAGCCTCACTTGACCAAAAGCTGGCCATGGCAAAGCGCTGCTCACATGGTACCTTTTAGTTTGCTTGTTGCTGGTTTCTAATGCTAGAAAATTTAGTTAAATCTGTAAAACTGATTTGTCTTTGATGGATCAATAGAAGGAGTAGTTGCAGGAGCTAAGGCAGCTGCACTTGCTACCATTGCCACTGCCATTCCAACTGTAAGCCAATCCTTTATTCAACTCGTTACAAAAATAAATAATTCAATCAATGAATAACAGGAGAATTCTTTTATATTTTCTTATAAAGTCTACCGTGTTTATATAACATGTAGCTGGCTAGTGCAAGGATGCTGCCTTGGGCAAGAGCCAATCTGAATCACACAGCTCAAGCTCTCATAATTTCAACAGGTGATTAATTAATTGCTATCCAAATTAAACAAGCATTATCCACATGGTAATTGTTATTTTCTTCTTTTATTGATGAAATTATACATTTCCTTGCAGTTGCTGGAGCGGCATATTTTATAGTTGCTGACAAGACTGTTCTTGCTACTGCAAGAAAGAACTCCTTCAAGAGTCGCAGCTCTAGCAATGAGGCATGATGACTTAATTTTTAATCTGAGGTCTTAGTTATATAGACCTTGTTTGTAGTTCATTAAGCTATTTGCCTAAGAAGCAATTGTATCTGTAAACCATCATCTATATGTATGAATAAATAAAGATGGATCAGTTCACATTTGCAGCCTATGAAAGTATTTATTGTTTTCTTGTGAAATCAAAACTCAACTGAGTGGAGAATATGATTAATCTCGTGTCAATGAAGGGTGTGTTAACCTTGTTTCCAGCCTAGAAACAGAGAAATTATTCAGCCTACAATGAATGCTGAACAGCTGAAATTTCATAGGTTGGGTATAAAGAAAAAGATGTTTCTGTTGATAGGTCTCAGATTAATATTATTACAAGAAATAACCCCTCTCAAAACCAGCATTAGATGCCCACAGAGTTATTACAAAAGCACCGTTTTACTGTAGTTATAATTTCGAGTACAAAGCTTAGGTCAAACCGCGAGTTGGTTGGATAACTCATGAGTTAATGAATGTTTCCTTAAAGTTGATTGAGTTAACTTACTAAATCATTTAAATTTAACTGAGTCAGGTTCCAATTTAGTTACAAAACAAACCTGACCCTTTCCCAGGCCCTTCTGTCCTTTCCCGAGCTAGTCTTAGCTAAATTGATCACCGAGTAGACAGGATTAGACAGCTATGCGTTTTACTACCAGTTCTCACGCTTGTTCTTTTCCCATGTTCCAAACACAAGCAAGAACCTCAAAATAATCACTACAAATCCCATAGCATTGGATTGGCATACCTAGGAAAGATAAATCAAATGATCCCCTTTACTTTTCTTTTACCCTTTTTTGTTTTTGAAAAAATGAAGGCAGCAAATGATCTACCATGTAAATTTTATAAAATACTCTTGAAAATTAAAGAAAACGCTTAAAAATTGAATAAAGTATGAAGAGGCTAAAACCCACTAATCAACTTGAAATATTCTTAATTTTTTCGTATATTTAAAAATTTAATTTTAGAATAAAAGTAAAACAAAGTACGAAGAGATCAGAAACCTCTTCTTACAAAAAACTGTGATAACCATCCTAAGCGTGCCTTGACTTGAACAATCGAATATAACTCTGCCTTCCGCTTAATGCTCCAGGTGTTGGTCCAGAGAGGTACGAAGCTGCCACGTTGCGGAAGAGAATCAAACCATGCCCCAATGGGCTCATGCAGAGACTAAAGAAACCAGATGAAACTCCCATCATATTACAGTAACAGTTTAGATCACCACCTGTCAACGGTTGCAGATGTTAAAGAAACTCAATTGGACAAGTGTCAAGTTCTTACACCCCCTTATCCACATGTCGTGTTTCGAGGAAGACAGAGCATGAAGAGCTACGAGGTTTGTAACAGAGCCATCATTATACGTGTCTAGCTTAGAAGGTCGTGTCCTTACAAAAACCTGGGTATAATAATGTCAAGTAAGAAGGGTTTATAAAGTTTGTCTAGCTATATCGTTTTGGTATATTGAAATGCTAGTAAGATTTGGTTTTAGAGTTGGAAGTTGATCGAGTTTGAATACAGAAAGGATCCTAAAGAAAGATGAAGGTTAGTTCTTGTTCCTTGAAATTCTCAGCTTGGTTTCAAATTAATGGAAATTAATTCCTTGGTTTTTACTTAGTTGATATTTTCAATCTCTCAATTTTAGCATATTGTACGTATTGAAATATAAGATATGTATTGTTTGATTAGAGCAGGTTAGGGACTCTGTAATTCTGTATATTGTACTAACACTACCTGCATGCATGTGTGTAAAGGTCCACGAAACAAGATCTCAAGTTCATGCACCATCTGATGAAACCAGGATAATGACAAGGAAGCAGAAGGTAGGTCAAAGCCAGGCACATGAAGGAGAACAGTCACCAAAGAAGAAGGCAAAGAATGGAAAGGATCAAAATGATAGTACAAATGGGAAATCTGAGGATAATATTGCTAAAGAGTATGAAGAGTTTTGTAAAGCAATTGAAGAGCACCTTTCTGTTGAACAAATGAGAGAAATTTTGGATATGAATGACAAAGATTCCTCCTCTGGCTTTGATGGTGTTGTCACTTCTAAATGGCAAGTCAATCCCAGCCTAATTGAAAACTTTTAAGAATATGAGAATTGGCTGGGTATTATCACTGATAATGTTGACTTTTTTTTGGGGCAGCCAAGATGTGCTCTTTTTTGGGCCACTGGACAAGTGCCCATTATGCAGCAGCAATTTGGAATTTGATGGTAAAAGGTGTTCTTGTAAAGGGTTGTACAGTGAGTGGTCTAGTTGCACATTCAAAACAAGAACTCCACCAAGGAAAGAGGAGCCACTCAAATTACCTGATTCTGTTCTCAACTCCTCAGTTGCAGAAGTAACTTACACTTCTATCACGGAAAATTTTTGTTTTGTGCTTCCTTCGTTTTGTTGAATGTACTTGTTCTTTAATACTTCAGTTGCTAAAGAAGTATCAGGATCCCAGTCGCCGGCCTCGTCAGGGTGCCCCAATTAAACCTTTGGCAGGAATAGTGGTCTCTTTATCAGGCCGTCTTTCGCGAACACATGTATGTTCACTGTTCTAATTATTGGTTCTGTGGTTTCCTGGAATGTCTGCATTGCTAATTGAATTTGAACTTGTGTTGGTGTATGCAGCAATACTGGAAAAGGGAGATTGAGAAACATGGAGGGAAGGTTTCTAGTTCAGTCAAAGGTAATTAATTCACTCTGAAAGGTGTGGTTTATGAGTTTGCATGGATTCTTGTGTTGATATCATGTCTCTCACCAACATTTTTTAACTCCGCAGGCATTACTTGCCTAGTTGTGTCACCTGTTGAGAGAGAACGTGGTGGTTCTACGAAGCTTGCCGATGCCCTGTGAGTTCAGAAATTTGTTTGGGCTAACGACTGTATCTTCAGACAGATAAAATATGGGATATTCCTGCTCTCAAACAAATCTATAATGCAGAACATTTGGCCTTTGTTGTTTCGACAAGTTAAATTAACATGCCTTTTCCATTCATACAGAATACGTTCTCTGTATTTATTAGTTTTCATTATAGATTTCTCTTATAATACGTGTGTGTCAATCGCTGTACTGTACTTCAAAATGTGACCTGCGAACAAATTTGGGATCATCCTTCTTTTTGTCGCTTGTTACTGCAGTTGATTTTTAAAGTATTTTTTTAATATTTAAAAATATATTGAAATAATTTTTTTTTATTTTTTAAAATTAGCATATTAAAAAAAAACACTAAAAAATAAATTTATTATTTTTAAGATTAACCTTTTAAAATTATTTAAAAACACTTAAAAAATTAATTTAAAAAAAAACATTTTTAAAAGGCTAAAATAAACGTGTTTTTAAGGCTTATTTTTTTTTTTCCATAAAGGGAGGCGGGCATACCTGTAGTAAGGGAAGATTGGTTGCTTGACAGCATTGAAAAGCAAGAACCGCAGCCAATGGAAGCATATGATGTTGTTTCTGATCTTTCTGTGGAGGGAAAAGGAATTCCATGGGACAAACAAGATCCCAGTGAAGAGGCTCTGGAGTCTATGTCAGCCGAAGTAAAGGGCTTTTTAACTCTTAGCTTCTAAGAATGACTCCTAGGAAATAAATCTTCTCCTAATCAGCAGATCGTTTCTGTGTATTTCAGCTAAAACTATATGGCAAGAGAGGAGTCTACAAAGATACTAGAATGCAGGAACGTGGTGGACAGATATTTGAGAAAGATGGGATATTGTACAACTGTGCCTTCTCACTTTGTGACCTGGGCCGAAGACTGAACGAGTACATAATATGAAAGAACTGTTGATCTTAATTGATTTTTCTATAACTACCTGAGCTTATGTTTCATGTTAACTGGTGTAGGTATTGTATCATGCAATTGATCACAGTACCAGATAGTAACTTGCATTCCTACTACAAGAAGGGGAAAGTAGGTGATAATACAAATGCGGAGGAGAGGCTTGAAGAATGGGAAAATGTGGACAATGCTATTAAGGAGTTTGTCAGGCTCTTTGTGGAACTTACAGGAAATGAGTTTGAGCCATGGGAAAGAGAGAAGAAGTTCGAGAAAAAACGACTCTGTTTCTATCCGATTGACATGGTACAAAAATGCTTCTGTTATAACTCATTGGGTGGATTAATTTTCTATCTTGCCTTTTCTTTTATATATATATATATATATATAGATGGATGGATGGATGGTTGCTTGATTGGGAATTTTGTTTGGATAGGATGATGGTATGGATGTGAGACATGGAGGGCTTGGACTAAGGCAGCTAGGAGTTGCAGCTGCGCACAGCAGCCTTGAACCCAAAATTGCTTATCTTATGAAGATTTTGTGCAGTCAGGAGATATACAAGTATGATCCTTCTATAGATAGTTCCCATCTCCATCTGCTTTCTGCACAATTTCTTTTGTTTTAGATAATCTTGTTTCCTTTTTGGCAGGTATGCTATGATGGAGATGGGTTTAGACTCTCCCGACTTGCCAATGGGGATGCTTTCAGATTTACACTTGGAAAGATGTAAGGATTTTCCTTTCGTTTCGGATTTTCCTTTCGTTTCCACCCTTTCTTTTTCTTTTTCCCTCGCGAATAACAAACTAATCTCATCAGGTGAGGAGGTCCTGCTTCAGTTTGTAGAAGCCGTGAAGTCAATGAAAGAGACAGGACAAAAGGCTGAGGCTGTTTGGTCAGATTATAGCCAAAGATGGTCTACTCTTCTGCATTCGACTAGGCCTTTCGTCTTCAAAGACTATCAGGATCTTGCAGATCATGTAAGGCCAACCCAAGCTTCCTATCCATTCTAAAGTCCCTCTAAATTGGACACTAATGCACGATTACGGATTGGATTTTTAGGGTGCAGCTGCATTTGAGACTATCCGAGACATAAATATGGCATCACGCCTTGTAGGAGACATGTTTGGCTCAACCCTAGATGATCCGTTGTCAGATAGATACAAGAAATTGGGCTGCTCAGTTGCTGCACTAGAGAAAGATTCTGATGACTACAAGATGATTGTGAAGTACCTGGAGAAAACTTATGAACCAGTCAGAGTCGGAGACATTGTGAGATTACACATCTTAACATCGCTTATGCAATCAATTCTGATCAATACCATGTTATCAATTTTACAATGTTTAAATTGTTGATGTAGGACTATGGTGTATCAGTTGAGAATATTTTTGCTGTGGAACCGAGTGCTTGTCCTTCTTTGGATGAAATAAAGAAGTTGCCAAACAAAGTACTGCTATGGTGTGGTAAGTTTTCAGTCCGAATCGACTGTGCATCCTTGTTCTAGCAGAGACTACTACTTACTTTTGTTTATGCTCTCTTAGGCACTCGAAGCTCAAACATGTTAAGGCATTTGCAAAAAGGATTTCTGCCGTCAGTCTGTTCTCTTCCAGTCCCCGGTTACATGGTAATATCAATGGCTTACAATTTAAGCATGCATCAATATTCTAATCTTGGCACTGAAATATTCATTTGGCTTACAGTTCGGGAAGGCAATTGTTTGTTCTGATGCTGCTGCGGAAGCTGCTAGGTATGGTTTTACCTCAGTAGAAAGGCCAGAAGGATTTTTAGTTCTAGCTGTTGCTTCTCTCGGGGATCAGATCATAGAAGTGAAGAGCCCACCAGAGGTATGTTAATGTTATTTCCAGCTTGAATGGAAAAATTGGCTATAACTCTCCTGGAATCCTGAAAATTTGTTTCGATCGAGGCAGGATACGAAGTCGTTGGAAGAGAAGAAGCTTGGGGTGAAGGGATTGGGCAAAAAGAAAACAGATGAATCTGAACATTTTATATGGAAGGATGACATCAAAGTTCCTTGTGGTCGCTTGATTCCATCAGAGCATCGAGACAGCCCTCTTGAATACAATGAATATGCTGTTTATGATCCAAAACAGGTATAATATCCTGAAAATACAGTTTCTTTTATTTGGTATTTACTTTTGTGAAATGTTTGAATTTCAGACAAGAATAAGGTTCTTGGTGGAGGTCAAGTACGAGGAGATGAGCTAGATACTACAGAGCCTTGAGAAAAGGGAAAGGCCAAGGAGCGAGCTGGGCAAAGAGCAAAGAAGGGTTCTGTACAGACCTTTTTGTCTTTGTTGCCGCTTTTTGCCATCTTCTTGGATGGGCCCTTGGGGTAAAATCCAAAGCTTTTCAATGGGGGTGAATGGT